>Ga0214917_10003490_pt1 | contig 18102 bp, 13 predicted proteins | sample LL_1208_BB_MetaG_FD_177983 | JGI IMG/M metagenome (GOLD analysis project Ga0214917, IMG submission 177983) | Freshwater microbial communities from Lake Lanier, Atlanta, Georgia, United States - LL_1208_BB | ecosystem: Environmental > Aquatic > Freshwater > Lake | place: USA: Georgia | collected...
CTCCGCCAATCCAACAAACCTATCCAATTCCGCCAATCCAACAAACCTATCCAATTCCGCCAATCCAACAAATCTATCCAACTCCGCCAATCCAACAAATCTATCCAACTCCGCCAATCCAACAAACCTATCCAACTCCGCCAATCCAACAAACCTATCAAATTCAGCAAACCAAGCAGGCGGATGCCTCTATGAAGGCATCGCGACTGCTGCCTATAATTTGGCCCCTCCTGCAGCCCTTCTTGGTATTGCAGCAGCAACTCTCTCTAGGAAAAAGAGCCGTAAGACAAAGAGGCGATCACGAGCCTAAAATTTGATCCAAAGATTTTCACCTATTAAGATAACCAATGGACAGTATCCAATTTCACCTTCTCGACACAGTCGCAAGAGACATCTGTGTCGAGGCGGAGGATGAGCAAAGCCGTCAAATCCATTATGAATCCCCTCCCAGTGAAGACGAAGAGGAGGGAAAGCGATACAAGCGATATAATGCACAAGAACGCAAGGAGCTCGTCATTCAACTCTACGGTTCAACACTGACAGGGAAGTCCATCCAAGTGGATGTTGTGGGATTCCGCCCCACCTTTTATCTGGCCCTTCCCCAAGAACGCACGCTCCAGGCCATCGATGCTATTCGTGCCTATCTGACCTTTCAGGGCATCCCCTTGTCCCAACTGACACTTAAGCAAATTCAGCGCAAGAAGTTCTACGGATTCACCGCCAACCAGCTCTTTCCCTTCCTGGAGATCACTGCCCCCTCTCTCAGTCTCTTCCGTAATCTCAAGAACCTCTTCCTGGACGAGAAGTCCCTTGCACACACAAAGCGTCCTCTCGGATCTCCCTTCAAGAAGGGTGAGGCTCCCGAAGTCTACGAGGCCAATCTGGATCCAATGCTCCGCTTCTTCCACGTGCAAAACATCAATCCCTGTGGCTGGGTGCAGATTGAGGGCGGAATGTCACTCATAGAGGACGTGAGCAGCACCACGTGGACTCTCACAAGTCATTTCAGTGATATTCAACCCCTCATACAAGCAACAACCGCCCCTTTCCGTCTCGGCTCGTGGGATATTGAATGTTATTCACAAACGGGTGCCTTTCCAGTTGCATCCAAGACGTGGACAAAGGTTGCAGAAATCTTAAATGAACGAAAAGATGCTAAGGAAACCTATGCGGAAGCAATCATCCGTCTCTTTGAGACCGGAATAATGGGGCAGCTTCGACCCAAGAAAACGCTGACCCAACTGGAGGCTAAGGTGCGCGGCAAGGCCTTCCAGGCCGTGGATCTAGACACCGAGGCCTGTGCGAAACTTCTCGGGGGACTTAAAGAAATCCTGACCATCGGCGATCCGGTCATCCAGATCGGCACGACCCTTACGAGCAATACCTCCGACGCCGATCTGGAGCGCCACCTATTCGTCTGGCCCACCTGTGATCCCATTGAGGGTATTGTAGTGCACGACTATGAGGATGAGAGCGCGATGATTGAGGCCTGGTTCAAGTGGATCATCGGCGTCAATCCCGATATTCTGATCGGCTACAACATCTTCGGTTTTGATGAACGCTATTTGTGGGAAAGAGCGGAGGACCTCGGCTTAACCGGGGCCAATGGAGCCGTGCACGGATTCACACGAATGGTGGAGGGGGAGGTCAAACTCGAAGAGAAGCGCCTGTCCTCCTCGGCGATGGGAGACAACTTCCTCTATCTCTGGACGAGCCAGGGTCGCCTTCAGATCGATCTATTCCATTATATCAAGCGCAATGAGTCCCTACCATCCTATAAGTTGGATGAGGTGACCAAACACTATCTGTCCGGCAAGCTCAAGAAGGTCGAAAAGGCGGCCGATGGGCGCCTTGTGCTGACTCTATCTGGGGCCATCAAGGATCTGAGAGTCGGGCGAGCTCTCTGTCTGTTGGAAGGCACCGGCGAGAGTCTGACGGACAAGATGCCCATCCTGGATGTAGCTGCAGGAGGCGTGGTGACGGTCGCCTGGCCTCTAGGAGAAGACGGAGAGGTGTTAGAGGAAGAGCAGCTTGGCGACGCCGCCAAGTGGGTGGTCGTGAAGGATGATGTATCCCCTGCAGACATCTTCCGTCTCCACAAGGGCACAGCGGCGGATCGGGCTCTCGTCGGCAAATACTGTTTGCAGGATTGCGATCTAGTCCTGGAACTCTACAGGAATCGCGAGGTCTTCAATAACAGTATGTCAATGGCCAATGTCTGCTGTGTTCCTGTGGGCTATATCTTCACACGCGGTCAGGGAATCAAGGCGGAGTCGCTGATGTTCAAGGCCTGTCGCCAGCGCGGAACCTTGATCCCCGTTCTGCCTGCGCCGAACCGAGAGGGCGTGGAAGACTCCTATGAGGGCGCGATTGTGTTGGATCCGATTCCCAAGTTCTATCACAAGCACGTGATTGGTGTGTGTGACTATTCGTCCCTGTATCCGTCATCTATAGAGAGCGAGAACATCAGTCACGACTCCCTGGTCTGGGCAAAGGACTACGATGCCTCGGGGAATCTGATCGGAGTTGCCTTCGGATCGGACGAATATGACGAGCGCAACGGATATGGCTATACGGACATTGAGTTTGATCTGCTTCGCGTAGATCCCGAGGACAAGCGCAAGCATCCCGAGAAGATCAAGGCGGGTCTGCGTATCTGCCGCTATGCACAGCCCCTGGACAGCTCCAAGGCAACTGTGCCGGAGATTATCCGAGGACTCCTGGCTCAGCGAAAGGCCAAGCGCAAGGAGAAGGCCAAGGAGACGGACCCCGCCAAGCAGGCCCTCCTGGAAGCCGAACAGCTGGCCTACAAACTCACGGCCAATTCCCTCTATGGTCAGCTCGGCTCCAGCACCTTCAAGGTCCGACTCCAGCATCTGGCGGCCAGTATTACCGCCTATGGCCGTAAGCAGATTATGTTTGCCAAAGAGGTCATTGATCAATTCTATGGACCCACGGCGAATCACCCGAAGTGCATCACAAATGTAATGTATGGCGACACGGATTCCCTGTTCGTGGAATTTGAGCTGAAGGATACTTCTTTAAGTCCTCGGGATAAACGCCAGGCAGTCATCGATCTGACCACAGAGGCGGGGCACTTTGTGACGAAGGCTCTAGCTCCGCCCCACGACTTTGAGTTTGACAAGATCTTCGATCCGATGCTGATGTTCTCGAAGAAGCGCTATGCCGGCCTGATGTTTGAGGAGAATGCGGACGACTTTGTGGTAAAATATATGGGGATTGCACTGAAGAGGCGAGATAATGCGCCGATTGTGAAGACGATTTATGGCGCAGCAATGAAGAAGATGTTGTTTGAGCGCGATGTGTTGGGGGCCACCCAGCTAGTGCAGGATGCCTGTATGGACTTGGTCAATGGAAAGGTGAAGCTCGGGCAGCTCACGATCACCAAGTCGCTGAGGGCGGAATATGCGAATCCGCTGCAGATTGCGCACAAGGCGCTGGCCGACCGAATGGTATTGCGAGATCCTGGAAATGCGCCGGCCTCGGGAGATCGTATCCCCTTTGTGTATGTGCGGCCACCACCAGGCAAGACGGCAGCAAAACTCCAGGGAGATCGCATTGAGGCCCCGAGCTGGATTCGGGAGAAGGGACTGACACCGGACTATGAGTTCTATCTCACAAATCAGTTGCAGAATCCGGTCAGCCAGATGTTTGGGCTGATCCTGGAAGAGATGCCCGGATCGGAGTTCATACCGTGGTCTAAGGCACCAGAGGATCCTGATAAATTGCTGTTGTGGCGTGAAACCCAGGCAGCAATCATCCTCTTTGACAAGGCATTAAAGGCGTGCGGCATTCATCATAAGGGGGCCTTTATAGAGAAGTTCTTTGGCTCAGAAGCAACTGCAGCAACTAACAGCATAAAGGAAAGCAAGACTAATACAATAACCAGATCAAGAACTATGAATAAGACACCGCCACAGAGCAAACCTGTTCAGAGCACCCTGAATAGCTTTATGCTAGATGGATTCCTTGTGAAGACAATTGAGAAGAAGGAACGGGCCAAGAGAGCCGCTATTAAGAAGGCGGCTGTAGCGTCTGAAGTTCCAAAAAATGAAATAGTATCCCAATAGGAATGGGAAATGCAACTTCCACAGTTATACAGCCTTCGGACCTCCGATTTCATATTACAACCGGAGCCGAGGGATCTGCAGCTCTCGCAGCGGCGGAGAGCCAAGATGGATATTTGGAGCTCGTTGCAAAGGACCGCGCCAATCGAATCGCCCGTCAATCAATGAACTATTCTGCAAATCGTCTATCGCCCAGTGAAATGGCGGCATTAACGGATAGAATTAATAGTTTTTTACCCAGAATTCCCTTTCCTTTGAGGACGCTAAACCCAACCATTGTGCCCCTGATGCCATCTGCAGACTCAGGATTTCCCCACACACGACCCTCAGATCTTGTCTGTCTTCCTGGTAGTGCCACGGCCATCAGTTGTGAGACCTTTGTGCACGAGCTCTGGCATCTTCACCAACGCGCCCATTACCGCGAATGGACCGCTTTTTTTGAAAAGAAGTGGAACTGGCGGATTTACGACGGCACCATTAATCCCGATTTAGAGGCTATGCGCAGGCTCAATCCCGATACACTGACAGATCCCCTCTGGATCTGGAACAATGAATGGGTTCCTATGTGCGTCTTCCTCAATCCCAAGTCACCCTCCTTTGATAATACCGCCACGTGGTTCTACAATATACGAACAGGGTTTCACTATAAACAGATTCCTGATGCAATGGCGGTCTTTTTCTCCCGGTCTTTAAGTCCTTCTGCATATGAACACCCGTGTGAAACGAGTGCGTATATGATCACGGGGCCGCCCCTGGACTGTCCCGCATATCTTGCCCTGACCCAACGATGGAATAAGGACCCGTATTGATAGAGGGGGCTGTAAAATGTGCAGTTGTTGTTCCGATTTGAGCGGAGTATGTAATACTATTTTTGATTTATCTGCTGTTGGCCTACAAGGCAAGGGATGTATTCGTGATCCACGATTTCTTGCAAGTATTCAAGTTCCTTGCCAGCAGAATGTGGTAAATCCGAGCGAATACATTCATAGTCCTGATAAAACACTGCAGATGCTCAAACCATTGCCCGGGTCCACTTATAGCCATATTGAGCTGGGTCGGCGAACACTAAAACAAGGACAAAGTCATTATGCATTTATTAAGAGGCCGATCATTCCTGGACGGAGCTTGCTCTATGAGGCGTGCATTCAGCAAATTGTGAAACTTTCGCTCAACAAGGGCGGATTTCCCAGGGGGGCAGCAGCCGTGTATGATATTTTTAGAACGACGGATAGGTGTGTGTGTTTTTCAATGGAGATCTTCCAGGATGCCGTGCCGCTCACGGTGCTGCTGCCGACCCTTACGGATGTGGAGGTCACAGCGATTATTCTGGAGCTGCTGCTACAGCTATGCGCGATGATGCAGCACTTGGCCGTGGATATTGGGATGAACCATCGCGATCTGAAGCCGAGCAACTTGATGGTGGAAACGCGATCGGTGGCTGTCCCGATGACTCTACGGATCGGGACGCACTCGGTCACCATTCAGTCTAAGTATACCATTTCACTGGTGGATTTTGGCTTCAGTTGCATCGGAAATCGTGAGACACAGAAATCGGATCTGGCTATTGGGGATGTCTATGGCCTGCTCGATCCGTGTCCTAAAGATGGACGGGATCTGTATATGTTCTTGGCGTTCTTGTATATTGACTGTGGATCAAGGATTGCTGCGGATCTGAGGGCCTGCTTTAGCAAGTGGTTGCAGAATAGTACTACGGGTATTTTGGCCAAAATAGATCGGATGGGGCACGACTTTGATCCGTGGATTTATTTCATTACGGGTTCGGAGCGGATCACGAAGTTTGGATGTGGCCCTGAGGCTGTCTTTCGGGACTTGATTGCTCTTAGATTTTAAAGGCGCGTATAGAATAGAGATGTCTGCGGCAAATGTTTTACAACTTTGCAAAGAAATTAAACCTCAAATAGGTCCGCTTGCCCAAAAATATGGAATGGCAGGACGAAATAGTCAGTGGGCAAATGTTCAACGTAATGTAAATTCAAAATGTGATAGAGCACAAATACTTAAGCGAAGAAATAATAATAATTCCCGTGCAGAATTAGCGGCTGCTCAAAATTATTTGAGGAATAAGGTGCTCCCTGGCATTCGTGAATATAATCAGAATGCAAATGAAGCTGTTGCAAATGCAGCGGTTGCTGTTAATGCTGCGAATGCAGCAAATGCTGCAGCTCTAAATGCCAATATTGCTGCAGCTAATGCTGTTAAGGATATTAATGCGGTTAATGCTCCCAATAATGGTCTTACGTTAGGTGGTCGTCGAAGGAAGACACGAAAGAATCGTCGAAAGAACAGAAAGACACGACGCAACAAAAACAATCGAAGATAAATTACAACGGTATAGTAAGGGGCTATGCCGACACTGACTGAAATAGGTATTCACGCCCAACGATTTGTAAATCCGATTGTTGCTGATACATTTACAAAAGTCTATTGCACTAGACTCGGTAAAAGTAGGAAGTTAAGCGATAAAGTTAAGTTTGCCAAGGACTATAAGATAGACTTTCGGAAAACCAGAAAGTGTTCTAAGAACGATACGTTGGAAACCTGTCTGGAAAAGTTTCCGACCCTCAATGACTTCTTTGCTCGAGAACTCAAACCTGAGTTCTTGAAGATTGAGTCAAGACGAAAAGGTGGCATCACCTCCCCTGCAGAATCAATGGCACGAAAGATTTCAGCCGTAAAAGACGGTGAATTCAGTATTAAGGGAGCGAATTATACAATGGAAAAGCTGCTGAGAACAAAACAGGCCCCGCTCCAAGCAACAATCTTGGTATTTCGGCTCGCTCCAGAACACTATCATAGAATTCATAGCCCCTGTGCGTCGCAAATTAAGAACATTCGGTCTGTGGGAGGACACTATCTGAGTGTGAATCCGATTCTGCTGGATAGAAATCCGATTCTGCAGGAGAATTACAGGAAAATCATCACCTTTACCAATGGAATGATTATGGTGGCAGTGGGGGCATCGTGTGTGGGAACAGTAGACCTGTCCGTTCATAGGGGAGATCGAGTTAAAAAGGGACAGGATCTGGGCTGCTTTAAATTCGGAGGATCTTGCATTGTGCTGATTCTGCCTGAGCCGATGAAGCTGGAAGATTGTAAACTGACAACGAAAGAACGATTTATTGAGGTAGGATCCTATGTTGGGTTAGTTTGACTTGTTATATAAATAAACTTGAAGATATTTTATCGGTGTGAAATATACAACAATAAAATGTCTGAAGACCTTTCTGGCAATACGATAGAATACGAACAGGATGAGTTTGAGGAATTAGGCTGTGAATATTGTGATAAGGAATTTAGATCAGTAGAAGAACGTATAGATCACGAAAAGAAGTGCAAGGCGAAGGGTGTAGAGGACAAGTATGTCAAAAAGACCAAGGATAAGAAGGTATTAACACCGTGCCGTATCTGTGGAACAATTGGACATCTTCCTGTGAACTGTTCTGTGATGCGGCACTTGAGATAATTCTTAGGATAGAGAGCTCCACAGCTAATTTTATTGTGCAAAGCACAATAAAATTAGCGCTGGCACGAGAATGGGGATTAAGTCGGCAGAGCCGACTTAAGCACCTTTCGAGCGCCACTGGGCCCCACATCCCTCCACATTGCACAGATACAAATACTTCAAGTTCACAGGATCATACTTCATATAGATAATATCTGCCTTAACTCCTCCTGTATTAGACGCACAGTCCTTATTCGGGCACTTAATCGTATCCAAGTGGGGAAGAGCAGGATCCTTTTTTGTGAACTCATTCAGAAGAATCTTGTAACTTTCGGAGGTTTTTTCTTGGAGATCTGTTTCCATCACAAGGCCTCCCTTCGTATCTTCCTTCTGATATCCACAATTATGGCAGATACGATACATTGCATTGGACGTTCCTGCTACATCGGCTCCTCCTGCCTTCAAATACAGATAGTAATCACAGGTTGGACAGAACTGGACAGAGCTCATTCTACTATTAGCTTTAAACATTTGCTTTATACTTGATCAAATTTAGACTTGGACTCATTTATGTGTTGCTCAGCAACATCTATTCATCCAAGCCTAAATTTGATGCGTAAAAATCCCATTTTAAAATACAAAGCTATAGTAGAAATGCCCATTTCTGAGACTATGTTAGAAGAGGGTCCACTCGCTGCCTATCTGCGTTCACATCACGTAGAAAGGGGCGGACCCTGTTCTTTAACAGGAATGGGAACCATTAAAGGCCGCTGGATGACCAAGGATGAGGACTATTCCTCCTTCCTGGATATGCTCCACGAGCACTTATTCGTGCAGAATCGCAGACCCCTGAATCTGGTGGAACAACGCAGAGCGGATGGCCTAATGCCCTGTCTCGTGGATCTGGATTTCCAGTATCCTCCTGAAGGGTCCATTCGCCGCCGGTTCAAGGTCGGACACATTCGTGCCTTCCTAAGAACCTACATTGAACAACTCAACGCATTCTTTGATCTGAGCAGTCACAGCCGCGTGCAGTTCTTCGTCTCTCTGAGACCAACCCCCTATGAAAGTAAAAAGACCAGTCAAAATGTCATCAAGGACGGCATTCATATCCAGTCGGATCTGGTTCTTCCCTTTGAATATCAACTAGCGCTACGTCATAAACTAATGGAACTTGATGCGATTAAGACCTCCTTTGCCAATACAGGCTATATGAACGACGAAAAGGCAATCTATGATGAGATCACAATTCGCAACGGTGCCTGGTTCTTCTATGGGGAATCCAAGCCAGATATTCCCGCATATTCCCTTGCGTATGCCTATTCCTATGAGCCTGAATCAGGGGAACTGACAGATCTGGATGTGGAGGACTTCACAACCCGAGATCTGATGGATACTCTTAGTCTTCGCCACAAGACGGATGAAACCCCTGTTGTTATAGAGAAGGACGCAGAGGCAGAATGGAATCGCTGCCTAGAGGCTGTGCACAAGAAGGCGAGTGCTCCAGAGGAAACAAAGGAGGAGAAGGGTGCTGAGATCTTCCCCACCTGGCTTTCAACCGGCTACACGGAGGATGAGCTCGTTCTGGCCAAGAAGTTGGCCGAACGCTGTTTATCTGAGGAGCGTGCGGACGGTTATCAGACCTGGCGGGAGGTTGGCTGGTGTCTCTATGCCCTGTCATCAACAGACGATATGTTTGAGACCTGGATGAACTTCAGTAAGAAAAGCAAAAAATTCAGGGAAAACGACATTGGAAAGCTCCATAAGGAATGGACAACCGGCTGGAGATCCAATGGCCGCCGCTTTACTATTCGTTCTCTCCATCTCTGGGCACGCAATGACAATCTTGCCGAATACAAGAAGATTATGGAGGACAATCTCGTAGAGTTTGTGCTGAGACACGTTAATAATACCCATACACACGTGGCAAGACTGATGCACAAGATGTTCTGGGGCGACTTCCGGGCGTCTGTGAACTCCAAGACCACGGAGTGGTTTGAGTTCAAGTCGCCCGTGTGGGAAAAGTCCCCACAAGCCCTGGAGTTCCGCAACAAGATGAGCACGGAGGTTGCGGATCTCGTCCAAAAGGCGAAGGATGTCACGAAGCGCAAGGGCAATGAGGCGATAAACGAGATCGAGGCCGAATACCAGGTGATGAAGCTCAAGGAGCTCCACAAGCTGGAGGGCAATCTCTATTCGTGCGGCTTCAAGGAGTCCACCATCAAGGAGTGTGTTGGTCTCTTCTACGAGAAGGACTTCAGTCAAAAGCTCAATTCCAATCCGAACCTCATCGGATTCAAGAATGGCATTCTAGATCTCAGAGCTGAGCGAGTCACTGCCGCCGGTAAGACAGAGTTCTATTGTCTGTTCCGTGAGGGAAAGCCAGAAGACTGTGTGAGTTTCGTGGCAGGCCGATGGGATCCTAAGCAGTGCGATCCCATTGACTATATCCCCTACAGAGCCGATGACCCCGAACAGATCGAGATTGATGAGTTTATGGAGAAGGTCTTTCCAAGGCCTGAATTGAGAGCCTATATGTGGCGCAAGCTCTCCTCATACTTGGAGGGCACAAACAGGGAACAGACCTATGATACGTGGATCGGTATTGGTGGCAACGGCAAGTCCAAACTGGTGGATCTAATGGTAATGGCCCTCGGGGACTATGCGGTCTCAATGCAGTCCACGGTGCTGACGAGGAAGCGTCCCGATTCAGGTGCAGCCAATCCGGACATTATGGCCATTCGCAACAGGAGGTTCATCTATATGGCGGAGCCGGACGATGGAGAGCCCCTGAATACCAGCCGAATGAAGCAGTTTACCGGTGAGGATGCGGTAGAGGCTAGAGGCTTATTTGAGGATCAGACGAAGTTTCAGATCACCGGCAAGCCCGTGATGTTGTGCAACAAGTTCCCCGCAATTCACGCACAGGATCGGGGCACGTGGCGTCGTGTCCGGGCGGTTCCCTTTGAGTCCAAGTTCGTAGATCCCGAATCGGAGGAGGGCAAGGACATTGATCCTGCAAAGAATATCTGGCCGCGTGACAATTTCCTGGACGGGAAGCTCAGGCGATGGCGCATCCCCTTTATGGCGCGCCTGGTACACATCTATGAGACCCAGTATTTGAAGACGGGAATTGAACCCATTCCTGCGATTGTCCGTCAGGAGTCTGATAATTATCGATCAATGTTCGATTCCTTTGGCAAGTTTAAGCAAGCACGATTCCGAACGGAAGCCGGTTCGGAGGCGTGTTTGAAGGAGATTTGGCGGGTCTACAAGCAATGGTCGGAGGTGGTCGGCGGCAAGAAGCTCCAAATGGCGGAGCTACAGAAGCGACTGGACGACGAATATGGTGTGCCAGCGGACAAGAAGACGTATAAGCGTATTCGGCTCTTTGAGTCCGACGAGGATCTAGAGGACTGGGAACGAGAACAGGCCGCTACAGAATAATGATGCCTAGAACAATTAAGAAAAAGGATACTAATGTCATTCCGCCCACACTCATAAGGATGGACGAAATGGAATAGAGATGTATATGAGAATACCAGAAGCAGATGGCGACTGCAAACAGAATGTAGCTAAGCAGGAGGACCCAGAGTGTATAGTCATCCAGCACGTGTATAGAAGATGTGTTCGGAGTGGTTGTTTGGTTTAGTTCTACGAAATCACGATCATATCGTTCTGTAGAACTTTTTAATGATTGGATCTGCTTTGTCAAGTCTTGTTTTTGTTTTGTGAGAGACCTATACATATCATTTAGTTGCTGCTGTCCTTGGAGCTGACTCTCTGTCCCTGTAACAGCATACTCTGTATTTGCATATATCTCAGCATAGCCATTCAATATGCCAACAACATTTTTAACATAGTCAGCCGGATTATTGGGCGCTTTACATTGTGCTGGTACTGTATAGTTTGCTCCCATTCCTGTTTATGGATTATATATTCTACCTTCTACAATAAATTACCTGATATATCAAAGGTAGGAATTAATCCTGCAAGAGCTGATTGTCCACTTGCAAGCATATTTGCAGCAGAGTCGCAATTAATTGCGATAGGCGGTTGCTGTTCAAACTTGCGTTTATTCCAGAATCGGCCATCACGGAGCTTATTTGTATACTGGACACGATTGACAATTGTAAATATGAAGATGAGTCCCATTATCGTGACAAGAATTAAGAACACCGTAGTAGATAAAAGTCCTCGTTTCATTAAATATAAAAGTATAATCGTAGCGCATAGAATAATCAAAAGCTGCTGATAGACGAATAGTGTGTCCAGTTTATTGCTGGCTGTCCATTGATTCACCTCATTCTGACGCTTTGCAAGCTGCTGATCGTGAACCAATTGTTTTGCGGAAGTCTGAAGGGTGTCAATAGCTATATTTTGAGCACCCGATAAGTCGGCATTACGAAGGCCGTAATAGTAGAGTGCGTGGAGGGCATTTGTATTGTTTTGCAGATCTCCGTATGCTGCATTAAATGCCTGTGTTTTTTGGGTGCTAATTGCTGTGAGAGCTGGAAGTGTATTTGCCGCAGCATTGTTTGCAGCCTGGACTCCTGCCCCCTGTTCTTGTAGAACCTGAATTTGGCTCATTATTGTGGAAAGATCCCCCATTCTATTACATAGACTTATTTTTATAAACAAGTATTTCAAATACTTGTTTATAAAGAAGGAGAATTGGATGAATGAAGAGCCTATGCAGAACGATACACATAGAATAGGAGACCAATTGCAGTGATATTCAAAAAACTATACAGCATTAACAGATTATTATGGTACTTGGATTTCTGACGAGAATAATCTTCCATCTCCTTCATCAAGACCATATTATTCTGATTATCACTGGACAAGAGCTCACGTTGTCTCAACAATGTAGCAGATTGGCTCTGTAGATTTTGATCATCCGTATTTAATTTTGCAGTTAAGCTAGTTATATTGGATGTTCGTTGTTTCTTTGAGACTGCATCCACAATCTGAGTAATATCATTTACACGCGTATTTAATTTGATTGCCGCAGCCTTATAGGAATTAATGGCATTATTTTGACCACCTGTGCCTGTCCACGCAGTAGATTGTTGATTTGTTAAAGCATCCATCAGTTTCTTTATTGTAAACGAATAGAGCGCATAATAATATGTATATTCGTCCTTTACATTTGTTGTAAATAAAGCATCCTTATCAATACACGCCTGATTCTGAACTGTAGTTTGAGGCAGGGTGTCATTGCATAACTGTAAGTTTGTAATAATCGTTGTGAGTGCAGCGGCAGTAAGAATTCCATTTGTATCACGAGCTGAATTTGCACTCAGATTGCTCACAACAATGCCTCCTGTTGACGGCTTACAAAGAGCCGTTGTATCACCAAAATTGACAATAGATGAATTTATTATTGCCGCAGGACCGGGTATAATACCGATCATTGCATCTGTTATATTTGTGCTCGTAATGGTACACGACATCTCTATTATAGAATTATAGAATATCCATCTAGATTATTTTTGCGATACGTAAGGACAAGAAAAGAATGACCACTGATGCAAGACTGAATAGGATTCCCCAGGTCATAGGGTCTTTAAACAGGAGATATAGGTCAAAAAGGAAGACCTCCCAGGGAGGGGAAGTATAGGGATAAAACATATAGAAAATAAGAATGGCAAGACCGATGAAGAGAATGGATAGGGCCCATAAATAGGGAATAGATGCCGGGCGCAGAGGCCTACCCAGCAAATAGATCTGGTGATTTGTCACAGCACCATTTCCAGTCCGGAGAACATCATCACGTAATTGGGCTGCTTTCTGATCCACCAGAAGATCATCACGCTTTGTTGTGAGAGCTGCAATATCCGTTTGTAACTGTGCATTCTTTTGCGTTACAATATCTATCGGTAAATTCGGATTATCACCAGCTATAGGCGCAAGAATCTTGGCATATTCTACATCCGATTTATTCAAGTCTGTGCAATAAATCATTGCCGTTAAAGGCCGCCAAGGATCCGTATCAGACATCGCATCCAAGGCATCTACAGCTTGTTGAACTGGACTCGTGCTGCTTACAGGCTGTCCAATATCCACTCCCAATTTTGTTTTCAAGTTACTGGCATTATACGCCGCTTTAGCAGCATCTAATTTTGGTTGAAGTGTTGATGATGGCATCCCTATCCCTTAGTGAGAAACATGGCGATAGAATTCATAGACACCTGCGGAACGACTCGGTCTAGTGATCTTAATCAGATTGCCAGGAACTGCACCTAGAACACGGATAATTGGATCCACGTGAAAACGGATAGAGGGAAACTTGTATTTGGAGATCATATGGAATTTCTTCATAATGGCCTCCTCTTCTGTCTGTGGCACAATCTCGTGATTTGGAACAAGCTTGTGATCCAGTGGATTATTCACAATATGGGATATATAGAAGAAGCTAATAAGAGCAGGCGTGGGTTTCTTCAAGTATAGTTTGAGGGCCATCTGATGATGAACATCTACCACAGGATCCATTGTTAGAATAATGGTCTCCCCCACAGTTATATCAGGTGCATTATCAAAGATGCTGGCAAGCTTCTGCCGGCTAAATTTGCCGTATCGCACATAACAGATTCGCTTGTCCTCGGGATCCTTTTTCTTTAAGTTGAAGGAAAGGGCGGGGAGATCATCCACCTTTGGCACAGCCGCCGCGATCTCTTCAGGGGAGAAGTTACGATAAGGAGTTGTTTCATAGCCGCGCATATCCAGAATATCCAGAAGCGTCTTGCGGCTGCGATAAATATCTTCAATATCGCTAAAGTTCATTCTACTTGTCTATAGAAGTCATATGAGGATCAAATTTAGGTTGGTTAGTCCGATCCAAGCTTTCGCACGGTAATGGGACCTGTGGATGGTCCTCCACTATAATTCCCCTCTTGGGCCACGGACAGGCTCCCCACATTGGAGGAACGTCTGAGAGGGCGGCTCGTAGCCATTATAGGACTTACAGGTTGCAAACCCTCGCCCAGCATCGCTTCGGGGCTCGTGTCAACCACAAGAACGGACTGCTTGGCCGGTTCCACTGCAATTGTAGGAGGGAGACCAGGGAGGGGGGCAGGAATCGTCTTAGCTGGGGCGACTTCACCGATCTGGGGCAAAAGCAGTTCATTGCCAGGAGGATAAACACTTTGACTAGGGAGGAGGACCTCATTGCCCGCCGGCGAGGTATAGACCTTTGTAGCATTGATATTTGCAGGAGATCGTCTGAGAATGCTCCTTGGAGGGGGGAGTTCTCCCTCATCCTCTGCCAAAGCCTGTCTGGCCCTGTCAAACTCTTCCTGACTTAAGACAAACCCTGTGCCGGGTGCACCCACAGGTAATTCTAGCGCCCTAGCCTCTTCATCTTCCACCTCTACGTGTTCTGCCAGTGCATTGATTGCCGCCTGCTTTGCCTTCGCAGCCTGCACTCCATAGTTTGCCAGCTCCTCCAACGAGGGGCCTGGGGCCTCCTCCTCTTCAGGTGCCTCCTCACCTACAACAACTTCAGGGAGCACCAGCGGCACGAGCTCCTTCACGATCTGCGTGCCCTCCGTAGGGGGCGCAAAGGGTCTTAGACGCTGTGTATCACCACTCGTAACAAATCGGAGCGTGATATTTGTGATGGCAGCTAGTTCCTGAGCGAGCAACTTAGTTGCATAGGGCATCTCCACATTGACAATCTTCCCCTTTTGTCTGTGCATCGGAGGGAGAAGTTCTAGAGTGTTGAGTGTATCTCCCATAAAGATGGGCGGTCCATCACACGTCGGGCACTGCGAGATCCCCATCCTAGGATTATGAATCGGCACTGTGCCACACGAGGTGCAAATAGGAATAATAGCTCCATCACTGCGTTTCATAAACGACTCCTGTAAAAAGGAGGTCACACTATGACCAACGATCGCATCACGGTCCATCTCACCGATCTTCAGACCACCCTGATTTCCGCGCCCTCCCGTTGGCTGATGGGTCATCTGCACCTTGCGCCCCTGACCACGGGCCTGCCACTTGTCCTCCACCATATGCTTCAAACGCATTTCAAATACCGGTCCCATAAAGATCGCGGCCTTGCACTGCTCTCCCGTCATTCCATTATACAAAATCTCATTTCCGTATTTCTCATAGCCCAGCTGTTCTAGAACAGATCCAATGGGCCCTTCAGGAGATTCACTGTCCATAAAGGCCGTGCCATCTCCAATGGCTCCCACTGCAGCCAACACCTTGCCAAAGAGCTGTTCTATATTCTGGCCAATTGTCATACGACTTGGAATTGCGTGGGGATTCATAATAATATCGGGCACAATCCCATTGCTCGTCCTCGGCATATCGTGTCCTCGTATTAATGCTCCACACGTGCCCTTTTGTCCGTGACGATTTGAAAATTTATCGCCCAACTCAGGTGTTCTATCCTGCACTATGCGCACGCGAACAGTCATCTGCTTCAGATTATTCACTAATATCACAACCTTCTCCACCTTACCCCGTGTCCAGACTTGGGGCGTTAAAGAAGCATCTCGTTTTTGGCCGAGTTCATTCATACTGTAAGCCCCCACAATCACAGTATGTTCATCACAAAATTCGCCCTCCTTGATAATTCCTCTTGGATCCAGCTTGGAGTAGTCCAGACCGGGCTTTAAGTCCTTCCAGGAGCTGATTTCGGCGGGATTGCCAATGCGGATTTTCGTATTCGTTTTCTGGTCATCTTCTTCACGAATAAAATAGCTTCGATAGTTAATGGATCGAAAAAGGCCTCGTTCAAAGGAATCGGCATTGAATACGAAACCATCATCTTGATTAAAGCCCGAAGGGGCAATTGCCAGAATCACATTATGTCCATATGGCATCTTACCTTCTCCCAAATAGTTCGCATAAAGAGTGCTGGTAAGATGGCTTTCCCCATAACACAGCACATTTGCAGTGTTGTCAAAGCGATTCTTCCAATTTGTTGCATATAGACTGACGGCCTGTTTGGACTGCGAGTCACCCAGCTGATTACGAACAGATTGGTTGTGATGGGGATAGGGGATCATCCCCGTCATAAAACTGAGAATGGTGGATGGATGAATCTCCATATGCGTGGACTCGGGCTTAACATCACTTCTAAACATCGCAATGGCCGCCTCATTTTGTTCATAGGGATCAATGTATTCAAGAACACCTGTATGGGGCGTGAGAGCTTTTAGATATTGTGCGAAAGTAGTCTTAGGATCATCGGCATAGGGATCCGTGAAACGATTGTGGGTAAGTGCATACTTACGCGTCGGTTCATATGTTCCTAGAACAAGATCGCGCCAAGACTTCAGACCTTTTAGTTTCTTCTCGCGCTCCTCAGTATTCGCATTCAACCAAATTAGAGGCCTCAGAGGTCGTCCTTCATCCACATAGATATTGAGGCGGCGCCAACGATACGAAAAGGAGATGCTCGTAGAATAGGGCAGGCATCCTGTGCGTTTCATTGCCCTGAGAACTTCGAGGAGAAGTTCGGGTTCCATACAATAGCCGAAGATGCCTCCATTAATATACAAGGGAATATAGGCAATACGCTGTGAATCCAGAACATTTTGACATTCAATAATGGATCCCTTGAGTCTGAGCCATTGCACAAAACTGTTCATTGCCATCCCCGTGGAAAAGGAAGTCAGCAGGCTCATATTCTTGGCAATGCCGATAGAAGCACCGCCAGGCGTTTCATTTGTGCAGAAATAGCCCCACTGAGACCCGTGCAAACGGCGCGGACCCTGGAGCTTCATACTCGTGTCAAACTCGAGCACCACGCGGCGGCAGTGACTCATAAAATCACAGTAGGAAAGGCGGCTCAAGGCCTGAATAATCCCCGTCTTCTCCTCACCGAGCCCCGTGCCCCATTTTCCTTTAAACCCTTTCATCAGACTCTCGGTCAGATGGCCAGGAAGGAAGAGGAGATTGGTCTTATTAGCTTCAAAGATCTTGCGAAACTCCGTGCCTGTATAGGCCGATTTATTATTGAAATACTCCATATCTATGGCAAGTTTTACAGCCTTAACCCAGAGAAAATAGGCGTTTGCGAAGAGCATCTGAATCGAATAGCCGCTTGTAATACATCGCTGGTTGCGAATATCATCACGATCCGTGGGCTTCTCGAAGCCTTCGCTTACACGCAGGACAGCTCGGACACATTCCGCAAGGAACAGCGCCTGACTCATCGGATCATTTGGCATATGGGTGAAGAGCTGATTGCGGAGAATATCCAGGACGTGGGCCTCAGAATAGCCCTTCGTAAGCACCTTAATATATTGGACCGCCGTGAAGGTGTTCAAAAAGGGCCAGGCATCCACAATGGACGGCTGGAGCTTGGGAACAAAGAGCTTGGCCTCTGATGTCTTCAGATCAGGATACATTAGCTGCACAATCTCCTTGTCCGATTGGAAGCCGAGGGCTCTAAAGAGAACAAATAGGGGAATGGGAAGACGCACGAAGGGCAGACCGACCATAATCTGTCCGTTCTCCCAGATGCGTAGTGTCAGCGTCTTTGTTCTGCGTGTCTTGGGACTCAAGCATTTGATATTTGCAAAAAGC
>Ga0214917_10003491_pt1 | contig 18099 bp, 16 predicted proteins | sample LL_1208_BB_MetaG_FD_177983 | JGI IMG/M metagenome (GOLD analysis project Ga0214917, IMG submission 177983) | Freshwater microbial communities from Lake Lanier, Atlanta, Georgia, United States - LL_1208_BB | ecosystem: Environmental > Aquatic > Freshwater > Lake | place: USA: Georgia | collected...
CGGCCCTGGCATCGCCGCGCACCCCGGTGGGGGCGGCGCGTTCCCAGAAGGAATAGAAGCGGGAATAGCCGGCCGGTGCGGGCGGCGTATTGCCCGGCGCGGGGATGCGATCGCTGCGCACCTGGGCCGGTTCCATGGCGAGCCACAGCGAGGTCTCGCCCTCGCAGGCATGCATGATATTCGCCTGGGTGGTGAGGATTTTGGCGATTTCGGCCGGTGCGGCATTCGGCCAGGTCACGGCCACCACGGCCATGGCAAATTCATGCGCGCATTCGCGCACCGAGACCGCGAGCGGCTCGATATTGCCGCCATGGCCATTGACGATCAGCAGTTTTTTGAAGCCTTGGGCCTTGAGGCTGCGCACCACGCTGCGGACCATGCCGTGGAAGGTGGCGAAATCGCTGCTGATGGTGCCGCCATAGGGCAGGTGATGCTCTGAGAGGCCGAGCCAGATCGGCGGCAGCACGATGGCGCGGGTCGTGGCCAGTTGGGCCGCCCGCAGTGCAATATTGTGGGCGGCGTGGCTGTCGGTCCAGACCGGCAGATGGGCGCCATGCTGCTCGAGGCTGCCGATGGGCAGCACCGGCAATGTCTCGGGCCCCGCCATGGCGCGGAGTTCGGGGGCGGTCAGGGTTTCCCAGCGCATTGTGTCAATTTCCTTGGAATATGCCGGCATGAAGTCTTTGATGGCGTGTCTCGCACGCCCCTGCCGCGACGCCCAGCGGGCAGTGCCACCGCAAAGAGGCTTGGCGTGCGATTCCCTGTGCTGTTAGCCTGCCTGCCTTGGCAATAAGGAGCGGGGCATGTGGCGTTTTGTGGCATTCATCGCGGTTGTTCTGGCCTTGGGGGCGGCTCCGGCAAGTGCGCAGAACAGGTTTTTCGTGGTCAATCATTCGGGCCAGCAGATTGATGAGATTTACGTCTCCTCCTCCCGTCTGCAGGAGTGGGGGCCGGATATCCTGGGGGCGAGTGTGCTGCCGGCGGGCAATCAGGTTTGGGTGACGCCCAATTTTACCGATTGTGTGCTGGATGTGCGGGTGGTCTACCAGGGCGGGCGGACAGAGGACCGCTTGGCGGTGAATGCCTGCTCGATCAGCCGTTTGAGCTTTGGCAGTGGCAGCGGTGGCGTGGCGCAGGCCCCGGGCGTGGGGGCTGGAGCGGTGATCGGCGGCGGGCCGAGCCGTACCCCGGCGGTGCAGGGCAACCCCTCCTTTGTCTTCATCAATGGCAGCGGCGTGGTCATCCGCGAGATTTATGCCTCGATGGATGCCCGGGGAGGTTGGGGCGTGGATAGGCTGGGCGCGAATACCCTCGGCCCGGGCGGGCAGATCGATATCCTTCTGCCGCCTGGGATGGGATGCCACACTGATCTTCGGGTGGTGTTCATGAATGGTGCTGCCAGTGTGCGGCGTGGTCTGGAGACCTGTACCATCAATGCGCTGACCTGGCGTTAGCGCCTCACCGCAGCGGCGCTGCGACCCCCGCCGCATAGACATCGCCGCTATTGGCCTCCTGCGGCAGGGCGCGCAACCACGCGGCCATCGCCGCCGCATCCACCGGCCCGGGCAGGGCAAAATCCATGCTTTCCCCCAGGCAGGCATTGAAATACTGCAAACCCAAGGCTGCGCAGCGATGCAGCGCGGCCTCCGCCACCTCGCGCTGGATGGTGGTGAATTCAAAGCTGAGCGCCGTTGGCGGGCGTGACAGCCCCTCCAGCACCGCGGCCTCAAAGCCCTCCACATCGATTTTGATGAAATCGGGCATGCCATATTCGGCCACCAGCAGGTCCAGCGTGGTCAGAGGTAGGGTGATAGCGCCATCCCATCTCTGGCCCTCCCAGCCCGGCTGGCCGGCTGCGGCGGCGATGAAGTCGGTGCTCGCCGTGGCCACGGTGGGGTTGGACCGGTTCAGCCGCAGCACAGCCTCGCCAGGGGCAGCACCCAGCAGGCTGGGCACAAAGACCACATCAGCCCCGCGCAGCACCAGCCGCAACGCGCGCAGCAGGGCGGGTTGCGGCTCCACCGCCACCACCCTCGCACCGAGGCGGCAGAAACTCGCAGCCCTATCCCCCACATGCGCGCCGATATCAAAGGCCAACCCGCCGGGGCGGATGAAGCGGGCATAGAAGCCATCCAGCACCGGGCGCCGCGTGGCGGGGTGGTAAATCCGCAAGGAGCGTCCCACCGCCCGCGCCTGGGGCTGGTTCACGGGCAGAATACCAAGGCCGCCCCGCCGGCCAGGGCTGGGGGCACCATCAGGCCATCGCGCGTGGGCACCAGGGGCAAGCCCATGGCGCGGATCGCGGCATTGCCATCATCGGTGCGCAGCATCATGCCGGCCATGAAGGGCAGGGTGGGGGCTTCTACCCCCGGCAGCACAGCGCCCAGGGCTTCGGGTTCCAGGATGCGCACCAGGGTTTCCATCGCCGGCGCCTCGGGACCTGCCAGCCCGGCCATGCCTGGCAGGCGGATTTGAAAGCCGCCCGCCGGGTCCGGCTGAAAGGGCAGGCCCATCAGGCGGGAGAAGCGTGCCGCCGTCTCGGCCGGGACGGCGCTGGCCATCACCAGCGCCACCAGCGCATCGGCGTGGTTGGCATGGTTCGTCCAGCGCTTATCCCAGATGAGTTCGGGCGTGAGGTGGCGGATGAGCTGCACCCGCCCCTCCGGCGCATCGGGAAAGGGCAGGCGGGCGAATTTCGCGCGCGGGCCATCAGGGCCATCCACTGGGCGTTCCAGCCATGCCACGCCAGGAATGGCAATGCCGGCGGCCTGCATGCGGGCGAGATTGGCCATTTCATCCTGCACGCCCAGTGCCAGGATATGCAGCCCTTCATAGCGGTCCATGAAGCGGCCGAGCTGGTTGTCGAAGAGGCTGGGGTCGAGGATCGCCAGCAGCTCGATATAGCCATGGCGCAGAAAGGCGCAGCGATTGCCGGTGCCAAAGGGCTCCACCACCCCATCAGGGCTGCGCTTGCCTGATTGCTGGGCGATGGGGGAGAGCGAGAAGCCCAGGGCCTCATAAGCCGCGACCAGGGGGGCGAGTTCGCGACCGCAGACCGCGACATGGTCGAGCGCGAGAGCGGTGCTCATGCCGGATTCTCGTATTTCTCCAGCAGCCATTCCGAGGGTTCGGCCAGCGCCTCCTCATACCAGCGCTGCATCAGCGGATGGGCGCGCACCGCCGCCATATAGGCCAGGGAGACGCTGCCGAGTTCGGGCTGCCAGGTGAGGAAGCGCCCCACCACCGGGGCAAACATGATATCCACCGCGCCAAAATTCGTGCCGAAGAGATAAGGCCCGCCGGAGATTGCCAGGCATTCCGCCCAGAGCGCCTCGATGCGGGCGATATCGGCCAGCGCGCCCTCGGTGCGGCGGGCGCCGGGGAATTCCCGCCCGGCATTGAAGGGCATGGCCATGCGCAATTCGCGGAAGCCGGCATGCATTTCGGCAGCGACCGAGCGGGCCAGGGCGCGCGGCACCGGGGCTGCGGGCCAGAGACCCGGCGCATGCTCGGCGCAATATTCGATGATGGCCAGGCTCTCCCAGACCCGCGCACCGCGATGCTCCAGATAGGGCACGAGGCCATTGGGGGTGGCATCGCGCACGGCCGAGGTAGCGCCGGTACCAGCGAGTGGCACCACCACCTCCTCGACAGCCAATTTGGCCAAATGCACCGCCAGCCAGCCGCGCAGCGACCAGGATGAATAGCGCTTATTGCCGATGACGAGACGACCGTCGGACATGGTTGTTGCTCCCGCTTCCGGGAGCTTTTCGCACGTGCGAAGGGCGGCCTCAATCCACGGTGATTCGTGCCTCGCGCACCACGCGGCCCCATTTGTCGGATTCGGCGCGGATGAAGGCGGCCAATTCCTCGATGCTGCTGGATTGGCCATCCACCCCCGCAGCCGCCATGCGGCTGGAGACCAGCGGTGTGGCCAGCGCCTCGCGCACCGCAGCGTTCAGCCGCAATACGGCCGGTTGGGGTGAGCCTGCGGTGACCATCACCGCCCCCCAGGAGGTGGCGGTGGCCTGGGGGTAGCCCTGTTCGGCCAGGGTGGGCACCTCGGGCAGCAGGGCGTGGCGGGCGGGGCCGGTGGCGGCCAGGGCACGAATCCGGCCATCGCGGATGGCGCCCACGGTGGCGGCGATCTGCACCAGCATCATCTGGATATTGCCGGCGATGAGATCATTCATCGCTGCCCCGCTGCCGCGATAGGGCACATGCACCACATCGATGCCGGCAGCGAGTTTGAACAATTCCGCCGCCGTGTGGGTGGAGGCGCCATGGCCCGAGGAGCCGAAACTCATCGCCCCCGGCGCCGCCTTGGCCCGGGCGATGAAGCCGGCCAGATCGCGCGCCACGGCCGGATGGACCACGATCACCATATCCGAGGTATAGGCCAGCGAGACCGGCGCCAATTCCCGCGCCGGATCAAAGCCCATATTGCGATAGATATGGGCGTTGGTGCTCAGCAGGCCGGTGACGCCCATGAGGATGGTCTGCCCATCGGGGACGGCGCGGGCCACCATCTCGCCGCCGATATTGCCGCCCGAGCCGCCGCGGTTTTCCACGATCACCGGCTGGCCGAGAATCTCGCTCATTCTTTCGGCGATGAGCCGCGAGGCGACATCGGTGCTGCCACCGGCCACGAAGGGCACGATGAAGCGGATGGGGCGTGACTGCGCCCGGGCGGGAGAGAGCGCGGCGCTAAGCGCGGGTGTTGCCAGAAGGGCGCGGCGGGCGAGGGGCATAAGTGGTCCTTTAGCCCGGGCCGGTGGCTGCTGTCAGCAGCGATGGCTGGCCTTCATGGTGGCCAGCACATGGTCCGGCTCCTCGGCCCACCAGCGGCGCGAGAGCAGTTCCACCTCGGTGAAACCCTGATAGCCGGCGGCCTCCACCATGGCGCGCAGGCCCACGATGTCGATCACGCCATCGCCGGGCATGCCACGGTCCAGCACCAGATCGGTGGTGGGGACCAGCCAGTCACAGGCGTGGAAGGCGGCGATGCGGCGGCCGGCGCGGGCGATTTGCGCCGCCACTTCGGGGTCCCACCAGATGTGGTAGCAATCGAGCGCCACGCCCACCCCGTCACCCAGCGCATCGCAGAGGTCGAGCGCTTGGGCGGTGGTGGAGAGCACCGAGCGGTCGGCGCAGGTCATCGGGTGCAGGGGTTCGAGGGCGAGGGTGACCCCGGCCGCGCGGGCGGTGGGGAGGATGGCTTCGAGCCCGTCGCGCATCATGGCCCGCGCGCCGGGGAGGTCCTTCGAGCCGGGGGGCAGGCCGCCGCAGACCATGACGAGGCAGGCGGCGTTCAGCGTATGGGCCTCCTCGATGGCGCGAAGATTATCGTCGATGGCGGCGGCGCGGCCGGCGGCATCGGGTGCTGGGAACATGCCGCCGCGGCACAGGCCGGTGACGGTGAGCCCAGCGTCACGAATCTGCCGCCCCGCCGCCGCCACGCCCATGGCGTGCAGCACATCGCGCCAGGGTGAGATGCCCGGTATGGCGTGGCGGGCGCATCCTTCGATGCATTCGGCGAGCCCCCATTTTTCCTTCACGGTGACGGTGTTCAATGAAAGCGCGCTGCCCATCACATGTTTCCTTGTTCGGTCAAAAAGGCCGTTTCCCCGCCCCGGCCACCATTCCCCAGGGCGTGACGGCGGCGGCGGGGTCAAGGATCGCCGCAGGCGACCGGCGGAGCCGGCTTGTCCTTGACGCTGTCGCCGCCGTCACGCCACGCTCGCAGTGACGCGGGCCTATCCCACCCCATGCAGCGCGAGCAGGCTGCGCATGCGGTGCGCCGCCTGTTCCGGATCAGCCAGCAGCCCGGCCTGGTCCGCCAGCCGGAACAACTCTGAAAAATGTTGGATGGAGCGGGTGCTCTGCTGCCCGCCCACCATCACGAAATGGTCCTGATGGCCATTCAGCCAGGCCATGAAGACCACCCCGGTTTTGTAGAACCGTGTGGGCGCTTTGAAGATATGGCGGCTGAGCGGGACGGTGGGTGCGAGGATGGCGTGAAAGGTCGTGATATCATTGCGCGCGAGTGCGGCCAGGGCCCCGCCCACCGCCGGGGCGATGGGGTCGAAAATGCCGAGCAGCGCATCGGAATGGCCATGCGCGTCGCCGGCGATGAGTTCGGCATAGTTGAAATCATCGCCGGTATACATCCGCACGCTTTTCGGCAGGCGGCGGCGCATGGTGATTTCCTTCTGGTCGTCCAGAAGGGAGATTTTCACCCCATCCACCTTGTCGGCATGGGCGTGGATGACGGCCAGCGCCGTCTCCATCGCCGCCATGTGGTCGTGGTTGCCCCAATAGCCTTCCAGCGCCGGGTCGAACATTTCGCCCAGCCAATGGATGATGACGGGGGCTCTCACCCCGCCCAGGATGCGGGCATAGACGCGCTCGTAATCGGCGGGCGATTTCGCCGCCTTGGCCAGCGCGCGCGACGCCATGAGGATGATGCGGCCGCCCATGGCCTCCACCGCCTCGCATTGTTCTTCGTAGGCGCGGATGACGTCATCGACGGTCACGTCCGGGCCGGGGGCCAGATGGTCGGTGCCGGCGCCGGAGGCGATGATTGCGCCGGGGTGGTCCTTCGCCGCATCCAGGCTCAGGCGGACGAGGTGTTGGGCTGCGGCCCAATCCAGTCCCATGCCGCGCTGGGCGGTGTCCATGGCTTCGGCGACGCCCAGGCCGAGCGACCAGAGGTGTTTTCGGAAGGCGATGGTGCGGTCCCAATCGACCTTAGCGTCCAGCCAGGGGTCCTGCTCGGCCGTGGCATCGGCCACCACATGGGCGGCGGCGAAGGCCACACGGGGATAGGGTGGCAGGGCGGTGTCGAAGATGCGGGGCGGGGAGAGGGTAAAGGGACGCATCCCCTCCGGCGTGGGGAGATTGATGCTGGTCATGCCGAAAGCTCCGGCAGATCGATCCAGCGCCGCTCTTCCCAGCTTTGCAGCCCGGCCATGGCCAGTTGCACGCCCTTCGCGCCCGCCATCAAATCCCATTTATACTCCGGCAATTCGCCCACCACATGGCGCAGGAACAGCTCCCACTGCACCCGGAAGCCATTGGGATAGGCCTGGGTGTCCGGCACCTTCTGCCAGCCTTCATAGAAATTGATGGTTTGCGGCACATCGGGGTTCCAGACCGGCTTGGGTGTTGCGACGCGCGGCTGCACCCAGCAATCGGTCAGGCCGCATACCGCTGAGCCATGCGTGCCATCGACATGGAAGGTGACCAGGTCATCGCGGCGCACCCGCGTGGTCCAGCTGGAATTCATATGGGCGACGATGCCGCCCTCCAGTTGGAAGGTGGCATAGGCGGCGTCGTCCACATCGGCCTCATACCAATTGCCGGCCTCATCCTTGCGCTGCGGGATATGGATTGCGCCCAGGCAGGAGACGGATTTCACCGCGCCAAAAGTATTGTCCAGCACGTAGCGCCAGTGGCAGAGCATGTCCAAGATAATGCCGCCGCCCTCGGCCTTTTTGTAGTTCCAGGAGGGGCGCTGGGTGGGCTGCAAATCGCCCTCGAAGACCCAATAGCCGAATTCGCCGCGCACGCTGAGCAGCCGGCCCAATTGGCCGGAATCGATCACCATTTTCAGCTTGCGAAGGCCGGGCAGGAACAGCTTGTCCTGCACCACGCCGTGCTTGATGCCGGCGGCCTGGGCCAGCCGCGCCACATCTAGGGCGTCCTCCAGGTTATCGGCGGTGGGTTTTTCGCAATAGATGTGCTTGCCGGCGGCGATGGCGCGGCGGATGAGGCCGGCGCGCATTTGCGTGGTCGCGGCGTCGAAGAACACGGTGTCTTCGGGATTGGCGAGGCAGGCATCGAGGTCGGTGCTCACCCGCTCCACGCCATGGGCGCGGGCCAGGGCCTCCAGCTTTTGGCGGTTGCGGCCGACGATGATCGGGTCGGGCATCAATCGGTCGCCATTGGCGAGAAGCATGCCGCCCTCGGCGCGTATGGCGGCGATGGAGCGGATGAGATGCTGGTTCATGCCCATGCGCCCGGTGACGCCGTTCATGATCAATCCGATGCGGCGTTCCGCCATGGCCCGTTTCCTTCGAGTAACCAGATGGTTACCTGAAACAGAATTCCGTTCCGGTCAATATCCCCTCAAGGCCGCAGATACCCCAGCACCACCTCGATAATATGCGCCTCGCGCGCTGCGAGCGCCGCCTCAGTGTCCAGCGGCGTGCCGAAAATGGTGGAGAGGGTGTGGCGGTTGGCGAGGTAGAAATGGCTCAGCCCCAGCATGGAGACATAAAGCTGCAAGGGGTCCACGCCGGGGCGAAACAGCCCCTCGGCCTCGCCGCGCGCCAGCACGCCGCGCAGCGTATCCAGCAGCGGCGAATACAGCCCCTGCACCCGCGAAGAACTGGCCAGATAGGCGGCGCGATGCAGGTTTTCCTGGTGCAGGATGGCGAGGAATTCAGGGTGCCGGGCGACATAGCGCAGGTTGAAGGCCACCAACTTTGCCATGGCCTCGGCGGGGGCGAGGTCGGCCACCTCCACCTGGCGCTCCTCGGCGCGCTTGGCAGTATAGGTGGCCTCCAGCACCTCCAGCCACAGCGCCTCCTTGCTGCCGAAATGGGCGTAGAGCATGCGCTTATTGGCGCCGGCGCGGGCGGCGATTTCATCCACCCGCGCGCCGGCCAGGCCCTTTTCGGCGAATTCCACGAAGGCGGCATCAAGGATGCGCGCCCGGGTGGCGGCGGCGCGGGCGGAGAGGGAAGCTGCGGCGCGCTCATGCTGGGGGGGGATGCCGGGCCTCATGCCATCAGGCTGCCCCAGGCCGGGCCGGGCCGGGCGGTGATGCCCCCCGCTTGCAGCGCTGCCAGCACGCCCAGCGCCGTCGCATCCCAAAAGGGCAGGCCGGTTTGCGCCTCGATCTCGGCCGCCAGCGGCGCTGCCGGGTAATTGGTGCACCAGGCCAGCAGCAGATCCGGCCGGGCGGCGGCCACCTCCAGCGCCTGGGCGCGGATGGTAGCAGAGGGCACTGTGGCATAGGAGAGGTTGTCGGTCATGCCCAGATGGCTTTCCGCCACCACCTCCCAGCCCTCCATGGCGAAGCGGGCTGCGAGTTTTTCGACATAGCCGGCGGCATAGGGTGTCACCAGGCCAATGCGCGAAAAGCCGTGGGCCGCCATCATCCGCCGCAGCATCAGCCCCGAGGTTACTGCCGGCAGCGCGGTCTGCGCTGTGATCTGCGCCACCAGCGCGCTGTCATGCTTGAGGCCTATGGCGCCACCTTTGCTGCCATTCCAGACGATGGCGGCGGGCTGGGCATGGCTGAGCAGCGTCGCGGCGGCGAGCATGCCGGCCTCGTCATAGCTGTCGGGGAAGAGGTCCTGCGTGCCATGCACGGCCAGGCGGCTGAAGACCGGCACCAATTGCGGCATATCGCGCAGCATGGCGATGGTGGTGCGCTCCACCACCGTATTGGCGGAAGGGGTGATGGTGGCGATGGCGATGGGGTTCTCATGCATCAACATGGCGGCATCGTCGCCTCACCCCCCGCTTCCGCCAAGGGGGCGTAGGCGGCAGAATGCTATCATGGGAAAGCGGGAGACCGCCCGCCTTCGCCCGCCCGAAAGCATCGCCGCATGAAAACCACCGCCGCCCAGGACCTCACCTTCGCCCTGACCCGCATGTTTGACCTGCCAGGCCAGAGCGGCGGCGCGCTGGATGATGACGGCCTCGCCGCCATCATCGCTGAATGCGACAAATTTTGCACCGAGGTGCTGGCCCCCAACCGCATGCCTGCCGACCGTGAGGGGGCGAGGCTGGAAAATGGCCGTGTCCGCTGCCCCGAAGGCCATAGGCAGGCCTATCAGGCCTGGATGGATGCCGGCTGGCAGTCACTGACCGCGCCCGAGGCGCATGGCGGCCAGGGCCTGCCCTTTGGGCTTTGGGCCGCTGTGGTGGAACTGGTCACCGCTGCTGATATGGCCTTTGGCCTTTGCCCGCTGCTCACCGCCGGCGCCATTGAGGCGATTGAGCGCCATGCGAGCCCCGCGCAGCAGGCCCAATGGCTGCCAAAGATGACCACCGGCGAATGGACCGGCACCATGTGCCTCACCGAACCCCAGGCGGGCAGTGACCTTTCCACCGTGCGCAGCCGGGCCGAGCCGCTGGGCGATGGGCGTTACGCCATCCATGGCCAGAAAATCTATATCACCTATGGCGATCATGATCTGAGCGAGAACACGCTGCACCTCATCCTGGCGCGGCTGCCCGATGCGCCGGCGGGCTCGCGGGGGATTTCGCTGTTTGCCGCCAGGCGGATCAAGGCCGATGGCACGGCCAATGCGCTGCGCTGTGGCGGGCTGGAGCGCAAAATGGGCATTCATGCCAGCCCCACCTGCATCATGCTGTTCGAAGGGGCGGAGGCCGAATTGGTGGGCGAGCCGCATCGCGGCTTGCCGGCGATGTTCGCCATGATGAACAATGCGCGGCTTTGCGTGGGCATTCAGGGTGTGAGCCAGGGCGCGCTCGCGCTGCGGCTGGCCGAGGCCTATGCTGAGAGCCGCGAGCAGGGCGGGCGGCCCATTGCGCGGCACCCCGATGTCGCCCGCATGCTGGCGGAGATGCGCGCCACCACCCTCGCCATGCGGCTTTTGGCGCTTGCTGCCTGCACGGCCGAGCCGACACGGCTGGCTTTGCTGACCCCCATCGTGAAGGCCTGGTCGACCGACCGGGGCGTGGAGGTCGCCTCGCTGGGTGTGCAGGTGCATGGGGGCATGGGCTTTGTCGAGGATGCCGGCGCGGCGCAGGTGCTGCGCGATGTCCGCATCACGCCGATCTATGAAGGCACCAATGGCATTCAGGCGCTGGACCTGATCGGCCGCAAGCTGCGCGGCGATAATGGTGCGGCGATGGCAGCCCTGTTGGATGAGGCCGCCGCCGCCCATCCGCTGCTTGCCGCCCCGGTGGAGGAGATGCGCGCCGCGACCGCCACCATGCTGGCGGCCGGGCCGGAGGAGGCGGCCGCCGGTGCCACCGCCTATCTCAATGCGGCGGGATGGATTTTGGGTGGCGCCATGCTGGCCCGCGCCGCCGCGCTGGAGCCGGGCTATGCGCCGCTGGCGGAGTTTTATTTGCGCCGCCTGCTGCCCAGGGCTGGCGCCGAATTGCGCCAATTGGCCGAATCCGACGCTGTTCTGGCACTGATGACGGCGTGATTTCCCCCGCTATCCCCGCCGCCCTGCTGCGCGTATTGACAGCCCACCCCTTGCCTTATGAGTGTTGCACCGCACCTAGCGGACAGAGAGACATGATGATTCGATGAACGCCCCGCTTGCCGCCCCCTACACGAACCGCCCCCGGGCAAAGGTCGCCATCATTGGTGCGGGCCCGGGAGGGCTGGCGACGGCGATGCAGCTTGCCGCTGCCGGCGTGCAGGTCTGCGTTTTCGAGAAGGACAGCGTGGTGGGCGGGCGCACCCGCACCATGAGCACGGCTGAGGGCTATCGCTTCGACCTGGGCCCCACCTTCTTCCTCTATCCGCGCATTTTGCAGGAGATTTTTGCCAGTTGCGGGGCGAATTTGGAGGATGAGATCGAGATGATCCGCCTCGACCCGCAATATCGCCTGATCTTTGAAGGTGAAGGCGGGCCCGCCATTCTCGATGCCACGCCGGATATGGCGCGCATGGCGGAGCAGATTCGCGCCATTGCACCGGCCGATGTCGCCGGGCTTGAGCGCTTCATGAGTGAGAACCGGGTGAAGCTGGAGGCCTTCCGGCCGATCCTGGAAAACCCGATCCTCTCGCCGGCCGACCTGCTGAGCATTCCGATGCTCAAGGGGCTGATGCGGTTGCGGCCGCATTTGTCGGTCGATCAGGATCTGCGGAAATACTTTGCTGACCCGCGCATCCGCCTCGCCTTCTCCTTCCAGACCAAATATCTGGGCATGAGTCCGTTCAAATGCCCCGCGCTGTTCACCATTCTCAGTTTTCTGGAATATGAGCATGGCGTCTTCCATGTTCGCGGAGGGCTGGGCGGGGTATCGGAGGCGATGGCCCGGGTGGCGCAGCGCCTGGGGGTGGAGTTCCGCTTCAATACCACGGTCGATCGCATCGCTTTCGCCGGCAAGCGGGCCATTGGCCTCGAAGCCGATGGGCAGCATATCGGCGCCGATGCGGTGGTGATGAATGCCGATTTCGCCCATGCCATGCCCAAGCTGGTGCCGCCTGGCCTTCGCAAGACCTGGTCGGACAAGAAGATCGATAAGGCGAATTACTCCTGCTCGACCTTCATGCTCTATCTCGGCATTGAGGGTGAATGCCCGGCCATTCAGCACCATAATGTGCTGCTGTCGCGCGAGTATATGGAGAATATCGCGCAGATCGAGCGCGGTGTGATCCCTGCGGTGCCCAGCTTGTATTTGCATAATCCGAGTGCGACCGACGATACGATGGCGCCGCCGGGCCATACCGCGCTGTATCTGCTCGTGCCGGTGCCCAATCTGCGCTTCGGCACCGATTGGCAAAAAGAATTGGCGCCCTTCCGTGAGATCGCGCTGGACCGCATCCAGGCGCTGGGCGTGCCCAATATTCGTGAGCGCATCCGCTACGAAAAGATCGTCACCCCGCAGGCTTGGCTGGATGATTATGCCGTGGGTTATGGTGCCACCTTTAATCTGAGCCATGAAATTGGCCAGATGCTGCATTGGCGCCCGGGCAACCGCTTCCAGAACACCCAGGGTCTTTACTTGGTGGGTGGTGGCACCCATCCGGGCTCTGGCCTGCCGGTGATTTATGAGGGTGCGCGGATCACCACGCGCCTGCTGCAGGCTGATTTGGGCCTGCCGGTTTCCGAGCGTGGCGGCGTCCTGCCGGCCTACGCCGTCGCTGCACAGTAATTTTTCGGAGAGAGACGCCATGGCATCGCATGTGGTTGTGGTGGGTTCGGGCCTGGGTGGCCTGGCGGCCGCTGCTGTCGCCCGCGCCCGCGGGCACCGGGTCACCGTGCTGGACAAGAACCCCTGGCTCGGCGGCAAGGCCGCGGTGCTGAACCTGCCCGCACCCGATGGCAGCGGCAATTTCCGCTTCGATATGGGCCCCACCATTCTGACCGTGCCGCGCGTGCTGCGCCGGATTTTTGCCGAGGCCGGCCGGGCGTTGCATGAGGACATGCCGCTGATCAAGCTCGAGCCGCAATGGCGCTGCTTCTTCGAGGATGGCACCCAGGCTGATCTGGTCGGCGATATCGACGAGATGGCCGCGCATATGAATACCATCACGCCCGGCCTGGGTGAGGGCTATAAGCGCTTTCAGCACATGGCCCGGCATTTGCATGATGTGTCGGAGAAATTCTTCTTCTGGAAGCCGGTCGAGGGCATTGGCGATACGCTGAATTTTGCTGACAACTTCAAGCCTGACGTGCTGCGCGATGTCATGGCGCTGCGCATGGGCCGCTCGGCTGCCGGTATTATCCGCAAGCATGTGCCGGATGCGAATATGGCGCAGATGCTTGACCATTACATGCAATATGTTGGCTCCAACCCCTATGCCGCGCCGGCCGTGCTCTGCTCCATCGGCGATATGCAGGCGACCGAGGGCGTGTGGTACCCCAAGGGCGGCACCCGCGCTGTGGCCGAGGGGCTGGCGAAGCTGGCGGGTGATTTGGGCGCCGAGTTGCGCACCAATGCCGAGGTCAGCGGCTTCATCATCGAGAACAACACGGTGCGCGGGGTAAAGCTGGCCTCGGGCGAGACCATCGCCTGCGATGCGGTGATCTCCAATATGGATGCCATCCGCACCTATGGCGAATTGGTCGGCGGGCCGACGGGACAAGCCTATACCAATAAGGGCTTTGAGGCCGCCTGCTCGGGGGTTGTGCTCTATCTCGGCCTGAACAAGCGCTATGAGCATCTGGGCCATCATGATTTCGTTTTCTCCCGCGACCCGGAGGAGGAGTTCGACGCCATTTACAAGCGTGGTGAGCCGGCGCCTGACCCCACGGCCTATCTGGCCGCCCCTTCGGGCACTGATCCGAGCGTGGCGCCTGAGGGTGGCGAGGCGCTGTATGTGCTGGTCCATACCCCCTATCTGCGGCCGCATCACGACTGGAAGACGATGTTCGCCCCCTATCGCCAGGTGATCCTGGATAAGCTCAAGCGCACGGCCGGGCTGACCGATATTGAGGACCGTATCGTCACCGAAAGCCATCTGACGCCGCAGGATATCCATGAGCGCTACAAGGTGCTCAATGGCGCGATCTATGGTCTGGCCAGCCATGGCACCTTCACCGGCGCCTTCAAGCCGGGCAACCGCTCGCGGCAGGTGAAGGGGCTCTATCTCTGCGGTGGTGCTGCCCATCCCGGCCCGGGCATGCCTATGGTCATGATGTCGGGCTGGATCGCCGCGGATGCGATGGACACCGATATGGGTGGCCGGGGCATGAATGAGGCGGCGCGCATCGCCGGCTCGCGCGAGATTCCTGTCATCGCCGCCGAGTAGGCCCATGCCCGCCGCCGATGCATCACCGGTGGCGCTGCGCTCTGAGAAGGCGATGGCGTTTTTCCATGTCGCCTTTGGCCGGACCTTTGCCGGCTCCATGCGCGCCCTTCGCATACCCCATTGGGGCCTTCCGGATTATGCGCCGGGGCGGCCACTGGTGATTTATGCGCCCCACCCCTCCTGGTGGGACGCTATCCTGTTCATGCTGCTGCTGCGGCGCTATTTCATCGATCGTCCGGCCTTCCTGCCGATGGATGCCGAGGCGATCCGCAAATATCCCTTCATGACCAAGCTGGGGGTGTTTGGCGTCGAGCAGGGCTCGCCGCGCGGTGCGGTGCGCTTTCTCCACACCGCGGGCCAGGTGCTGGCCGCGCCGCAGCACATGTTGTGGATGAATGCGCCGGGGCGCTTCGTCGATGTGCGCGAGAGGCCGGTGCCGATCACCCCGGGCCTTGTGCGCCTGGCCGAGATCGCTCCCGAGGCGCTGATCGCCCCGCTCGCCTTTGAATATGCCTTCTGGACCGAGAAACAGGCCGAGGCCTTTGCCGCCTTCGGCCCGGCGATGGAGGCTTCCACTCTTGCGGCGATGGATCGGCCGGCGAGGGCAGAGTGCCTGCGCGATGCGCTGACCGCGGTGATGGATCGCTTGGCTCAGGATGTGATCAGCCGCGATCCGGCCCGTTTCACCGCCGCCTTCGATGGCAGCAAAGGGATGGGCGGTCTCTATGGCGCGTGGCAGTATCTGCGCGCCATGATACGTGGGGAACGCTATGCCGCCGAGCATAGCCCGGGACAAAAGGCTGATTAGGCAATGGATTATGGCCATTTGGCGCTGGCGCTCGCAGTGCTGCCGATCATCTTCGGGGTGATCAATCTGCGGCATATACCGCGGCTGGGGGGCACGCCGCCCGCGGGCACGGTGGTCTCTATTCTCATCCCGGCCCGCAATGAGGCGGCCAATATCGCGGCCTGCCTTGATGCCGCGCTGGCCTCCACCGGCTCGGCCGTGGAGGTGGTGGTGATGGATGATGGCAGCACCGATGGCACCGCCGAGATCGTGGCAGGTTACGCCGCGCGGGATGGCCGGGTGCGGCTGGTGGAAGCACCGCATCTGCCGCCCGGCTGGACCGGCAAGGTGCATGCCTGCGCGCGGCTGGCCGAGCAGGCGCAGGGCACGCATCTGCTCTTCATCGATGCCGATGTGCGCCTCGCCCCGCACGCAGCCGCAGCCATGGCCGCCCATGCGGCGTCCAATAAGATCGCCATGGTCAGCGCCGTGCCGCGGCAGATTATTCGCAGTCTCGGTGAGGGGCTGACGGTGCCTTTCATCAATTTCCTGCTGTTCAGCTACCTGCCCTTTGGTGGCCGCGCGGTGCATCGCAAGCCGAGCCTCGCCGCCGCCTGCGGCCAACTCGTGCTGGTCGAGCGCCTGGCCTATGAGGCGATTGGCGGCCATGCCTCCATCAAGGGCGTGCTGCATGATGGCATCGCACTCGCGCGGCTATTCCGCGAGCGTGGGCACGACACTGAGATCGTCGATGGCGCGCCGCTCGCCACCTGCCGGATGTATGAGAATTTCGCCCATGCCTGGGGCGGCTTCATCAAGAATGCGCGCGAGGGCATGGCCACACCGGTTGGCCTGCCGATCTGGACGGTGCTGCTGGCTGGCGCGCATATCTGGCCCTGGGCGCTGCTGCCCAATATCGAGGCTGTGGTGACCATTCTCTTGATGTTCGCCCTGCGCGCCGCCGTCACCTGGCGCAGCGGTGAGCCGTGGTGGACCGTGCCGCTGCATCCGCTGACGGTGCTGGTCGCACTCGCCATCCAATGGACGGCGCTGGTGCGCTCCATGCTGGGGCTGCAGGCGGGGTGGAAAGGCCGCGCCTATCCCGCCACAAAGGGCATATGACCAAAGCCGCCCCTGGTAGCCCCAACCGTGACCATGACACGGAGAATTTCCCCACCGCGTCGCTGATTCTGGCCAGGCCGGTGCGGGGCAAGGTGATGGCCTTCTACCGCTTCGCGCGCATGGCCGATGATATTGCCGATAGTGCGGAACTCGACCCTGGCGAAAAATTGCGCCGGTTGGATGCGATGGGCGAGGCGCTGGCTGACCCGGCAACCGCCTTCCCTGAGGCCGCTGCCATGCATGCGCATGGCGTTGGCACCGAAGAAGCCATGCTGATTCTCGAGGCCTTTCGCCAGGATGCGCGTGAGGCCCGTTACGCCGATTGGGCGGAGTTGGAGCATTACTGCGCCCGCAGCGCTGACCCGGTGGGGCGGATGCTGCTGCGCCTGCATGGGGTGGCGAGCGAGGCTGGGCATGCTGCCTCGGATGGGCTTTGCACCGCGTTGCAAATCCTCAACCACCTGCAGGATCTGGTGGATGACCGGCAGAAGATCGGCCGTGTCTATATGCCGCAATCCTGGATGGCGCTGGCCGGGGGCGAGGAGGCGTTCTTTACCCCCTCCAATCCGCGCCGTCGCGACATCCTCGATGCCGCGCTGGACCGGGTGGAGGAGCAACTCGACAGGGCGCAGAATCTGCCGCGTCTCGTCGCCGCCTCTCGCCGTCTGGCGCTGCAATCGGCCATGACCATCAGCCTCGCCCGCCGCCTGCTGGCCAGGCTGCGCGCGGCGGACCCGGTGCTGGGGCGGGTTGCGCTGGGCAAGGGTGATTTCGCGGCGGCGCTGCTGGCTGCGCCGCTGCCGGGGCCGCATGATCCTGACCTGGTGGCCGGGCGCGTCGCCCGCGCCGCCTCCTCCTTCGCCCGTGGCATGCGGGCTTTGCGCGGCGAGAGGCGGCGCTCGCTCTGGGCGGTTTATGCCTTTTGCCGCGCGGTGGATGATATTGCCGATGGCGCGATGCCCGAGGCGGAGAAACGCCGCTTTCTGGCCGATTGGCGCGGCAAGCTGCAGCGCCCCGATTGCGTGCTCTCGCGCGAATTGGCCCTGGCCTGCCGCGGCTTTGACCTGCCGCTGGCGGAATGCGAGGCGATGATCGCGGGCATGGAGACCGATGCCGCCGATAGGTTGCGCATCGCCGACGAAGCCGGGCTCGACCTGTATTGCCGGCAGGTGGCTGGCAGCGTGGGCGCGCTGGCGGTGCGGATTTTTGGCGCCCCCGAGGCCGAGCAATGGGGCCTGCGCCTGGGGCACACCTTCCAACTCACCAATATTCTGCGCGATGTGGATGAGGATGCGGCGCGAGAGCGGGTCTATATCCCGCTCTCCCTGCTGCGTGCGGCCGGCATTGAGGATGGGCCGGCGGTGGAGATTGTGCGCCACCCGCGCTTCGGCGGCATTTGCGCCGCCCTGGCCGAGCAGGCAAAGGCCGGCTTTGACCGTGCCGAGGCCGAGATGGGCCAATATAACCCAATTGCGCTGCTGCCGGCGCGGGTGATGATGTGGGGCTATCATCATCTGTTCCAGCTGATGCTGGCGCGCGGCTGGGAGGGGGCGCGGGTTCGCCCGCGCCTGGGCAAGCGCGAAAAACTCCATATGGCGGCGATGGCGCTGGGCTGGCGGGCGTGACCATTCACGTGGTGGGGGCGGGGGTGGCGGGGTTGGCCGGCGCCCTTGCCTTGGCCCGTGCTGGCAAGCCGGTTGTGCTGCATGCG
>Ga0214917_10003494_pt1 | contig 18088 bp, 16 predicted proteins | sample LL_1208_BB_MetaG_FD_177983 | JGI IMG/M metagenome (GOLD analysis project Ga0214917, IMG submission 177983) | Freshwater microbial communities from Lake Lanier, Atlanta, Georgia, United States - LL_1208_BB | ecosystem: Environmental > Aquatic > Freshwater > Lake | place: USA: Georgia | collected...
CTCTCCCCTGCGTGCCACCGAACGGTTGGGGCGCAGGTCCGGGAAAGCCAGCACCCGCTGTTCTCCGCGCAGCACATTGCTGGCGGAGCGGATGCTCACCACCCAGGTGCCGCGCTGGGCCAGCAGCGAGGCGAGGCGGTTGATGTCGTTGCGGGGCACCAGGAGCAGCTGGCGATCGGGCTTCTGACCCGGCAGGAGGCGCTGGAAGGCGACCATGTTGGCCTGCTGGAGCAGGGCATCGATCACCTCACGGGCCTGATCGGGACGCTCCAGTCGCACCTTCGCCGTTGCCAGGGGCTGCCCGCTGGCGATCACCACATCGCCACGCCGCAGGGCGATCACGTTGTTCTCAAGCTGCTTGAGCTCCTGCTCGCCGGCGGCGATCCGCTGGCGCACCCGCTGCAGCTCGGCCTCATTGCGGCGGATCTCGGCGTCGCGACCACGCACCTCCCGGGTGAGGCGGCTGCGCTCGCTCTCCAGTTGCGCCCGCTGCCGCTGCAGGGGCTGCAGCTCCTGGCGCAGGCTGGCGACGCGGCTGGTGGCCGTGGCCAGCTGCCGCTCCGCGCTGAGCTGGCTGGCCACGGCCTGCTGGCGGCTGCGCAGGGCCTGGCGGCGCCCCTGCTCGGCTCGGGCCAGCTCCGCCTGACTGCGGCGCAGGTCGGCACCGCTGCGCGCCAGAGCCGTCCGGCTCTGGCGCAGACGCTCCTGCAGTTGGTCGAGCTCGAACAGCCCCACCCGCAGACGCTCGCTCACCAGCAGCATCAGACCGAGCGAGACGGCACTGATCAGAGCGCCGGTGAGGGCGGTGATCACGACGGCCGTGTTCTTCGGCCGCAGCCCCAGCAGGCTGAGCCGCGCCTTGCCCACCTTGCTGCCAAGCCTGTCACCGAGGGTGGAGAGAACCCCCCCCAGCACAAGCAACGCGAGGATCAGCAGCCAGCCGGACACACCCTCCTCCAGGAACGCCCCAGTATCCCTGCCGGACCTGGGCAGGGTCTCAGCTGAACCGTTTCGCCAGGGCGATCGGATCGAACACGGTGATCTTCTTGCGGTCGATCTGGAGCAGGCCCTCGTTGCGCAGATCCCCCAGCAGGCGGGTGATCGTGACGCGAGTGGAGCCGATCGCCTCGGCGATGGCCTGGTGGGAAAGGCGCAGATCGATGGTGATGCCCTCGCTGCTGGGCACGCCGAAGTCGCGGCAGAGCACCAGGAGGAAGCTGACCAGCCGCGAACTCATGTCGCGGTGGGTGAGGGTCTCGATCATCGTCTCGGTCTGCAGGATGCGCGAGGAGAGGCCCTGCAGCAGGAGCAGACCGACGCTGGCGTCCTGCTCGATCGCGCGCCGCACCGAGGTGGCTGGTGCGGTGATCATCTCGACGCGGGTGAAGGCGATCGCGTGATAGAAGCGGTCTGATCGCTGGCCGGTGAGCAGCGACAACACCCCGAACAGACTGTTCTCGCGCAGCAGCGCCACGGTGATCTCTTCGCCTGATTCATAGACGCGTGAGAGGCGGACGGCGCCGCGGCGCAGCAGATACACGCGCTCGGCGGGATCACCGGGGAAGAAAATCGTCTTGCCCCGCTCCACCGATTCGACACTGCTTCCCGCCAGGGAGCGGATCACCTCCGCCAGGGTGGTGCTGAGAGCCGGGGCGCCGGGGGTGGACAGGCCAGCCCCAGGGGTGCCCGTGGAAGGGGTGTTGGCGTAGCGGCTGAACCCGCGGGTGGCGCCGACCATCGGCAGGGTTTGAAGTGAACGGAAATTACGGATCGTTCTGCTCCCGCCTTGTAGCAACCCACACGGTTTGCCAGGCGAGCGGCGGGGGAGACGGCAAGGGAGGCCACCACTGAACAGCGGCATGGGCCCCACTGGCAGCCTGGCGTCTCAGCCCTGAAGCCCCGGGGAGCGACGGCAGCGACTCCAGCGCTGGTGGACTCGGCAGACCGCAGAGCCGTTCCCCCATCCATGGCTCTCGCCATCGACCGCACAGGGGCGATGCGAACGGCGGAATCCCACCGTGGAGGTGCCAGCGGGACCGGGGGGAGTCGGCGCCGGCTCTGGTCTCAGATGAGCTGCGGCGCCTCGGCCAGCGCCTGGCGCTGCTGCTCCTGCAGCCGGTTGATGCCGGCACCGGCTAGATCGAGAAGAGCGTCGAGCTGTCGGCGGCTGAACGGGGCCCCCTCCGCAGTGCCCTGGATCTCCAGCAGACGCTGCTCGCCATCCATCACCACGTTGAGATCCACCTCGGCACGGCTGTCCTCGCTGTAGTCCAGATCGAGCAGGGGCCTGCCATCCACCAGTCCCACGGAGATGGCCGCCACCTGTTGACGCAGGGGGGAGGCGCTCAGCACCCCCTGCCGCTGCAGACGCTCGAGCGCAGCGGCCAGGGCCAGCCAGGCGCCGGTGATCGCGGCGGTGCGGGTGCCGGCGTCGGCCTGCAGCACGTCGCAGTCCACCAGCAGGCTGCGCTCCCCGAGGACCGCGAGATCGAGGCTGGCCCGCAGGCTGCGGCCGATCAGGCGCTGGATCTCCTGAGTGCGGCCGGAGAGCTTCATCAGCTCGCGGGGCTGACGGCTGGGGGTGGAGGCGGGCAGCAGCCGGTACTCGGCGCTGAGCCAGCCGCTGCCGGAGCCCCGCCGCCAGCGGGGCAGATCCTCCTCGAGGCAGACGCTGCAGAGCACGCGGGTGCGGCCGGTCTCGATCGTCAACGAGCTGAGCGCGAACCCCATCGGATCCCAGACGATGCGCACCGGCCGCTGCTCATCGACGCCCCGGCCGTCCCGGCGCGGGCCGGCGGCCACACCGCGGACGGCAGACCCCTCGCCACCGCTGGAGATGGACTCAGGCTGCGGGGCCGACGGAACGGAAGGGCTCAAGGCGGAAGGCCGGACGGTTGACGGCAGGCTAGGCCGCCGCGGTGGTACGCCTGTTTGCGCCACAGGTGGTGTGCAGACCCGCTCCCGGCCGCTACATTCAGGTCCAGCGGCACCCCGGCCGCTCTCCCCGGCGCGGCGCGGCCAGCCGCCCGTCGGGGACGCTTCGGCGCCCGCGGCCCCACCGGGTACAGGCCCCACCCAAGGCCGCCTGCCCCAGGCTCCGACCGCTTCCACGAATGACCGTCAGCCTCCCCGCCCACCGACAGCCCTCCCGTCCCTCCGGCCACGGCCGCGGCGAGGCGCACAACCCGGGCGGTGGAGCTCCACGGCTCACCGGTCTGCTGACGTCGCCACCCCTGCAGCTGGTGCCCCAGCCCGAGGGTCTGCTGCAGATCCATACCGCGCCCTTCCGCGGCAGCATGGCGGCGGTGTTCAGCCAGGCCCTGCGCACCGCCGGCCTGGGCAGCCGCGTGCTGGTGAGCCAGTTCCTGCGCGGAGGCGTCGAGCAGGGGGTCGCCGGCAGCCTCAGCCTCTGCGGCCGACTGCAGTGGCTGCGGCCGGCCACGCCTCTGTGCATCGAGGAGCCCCTCGATCAGGCCGTTGATCCGCAGGCTGCGAGCGCAGCCCTGGAGGCCGTGCAGGAGGTGTGGACCTACAGCCGCGAGCAGCTGCTGGAGGGCAGCCTCGATCTTCTGGTGCTCGATGAGCTGGGCCTGGCGATCGAGCTGGGCTACCTCGAAGCGCTGGAGATCACGACCACCCTGGAGCGGCGCCCTGCCCATCTCGATGTGATCGTCACCGGCCCGTCCATGCCGGCCGAACTGATGGCGATGGCCGATCAGGTCACCCAGCTGCGCCGCTGCGCCTGATCCACAGGGGTGCCACCCACGTCCGCGACAGCCATCGATCGCGTCGCAGCGGCGGCAGCCTGGGCGTGAAGGCAGGCCCGGGCCTCCGGCAGGAGCGGAACCGGCGATGGAACCGCCGATTAGGGTGTGCCCGCAGGCTCCCGACTCCGCAGAGGCGGCGAATCGCAGCAGGCTCCCCGATCGCGCGATGCTGAAGAACGACCGCTGGATCAACGAGAAAGCCGCCGCCGGCATGCTCGAGCCCTTTCAGTCCACCCTGGTGCGCCATCTCGATCCCGAGTCCCGCAGCGGACCGGTGCTCAGCTTTGGCTGTTCCTCCTACGGCTACGACCTGCGGCTGTCCGCCAAGGAATTTCTGATTTTCCGCCATGTGCCTGGGACGGTGATGAACCCGAAGCGGTTCAACCCGGCCAACCTGGAGCCGGCGCCATTGCACAGCGATGCAGACGGCGAATATTTCATCCTGCCGGCCCATTCCTACGGCCTGGGCGTGGCCCTGGAGAAGATGAAGGTGCCGGCGAACATCACCGTGATCTGCCTGGGCAAGAGCACCTACGCGCGGCTCGGCATCATCGTCAACACCACCCCGGCAGAGGCCAGCTGGGAGGGGCACCTCACCCTGGAGTTCAGCAATTCCAGTGGCGCCGACTGCCGCATCTACGCCAACGAAGGCATCTGCCAGCTGCTGTTCTTCGAGGGTGATCCCTGCGACACCACCTACCAGGATCGGGCCGGCAAGTATCAGCATCAGCCGGAGCGGGTGACGCTGGCCAGGGTGTGAGCAGAGCTGCCATCCAGACCCTGGCCGCACCCCTCAGCCATCCCCAAGACCCCACCGGGTCGGATTCTCCATGCCCGAGCACGGCATCAGCGATGCACCCGGCTCGCGATCGCCGCCGCTTCAGGAGCTGACGCTGCCATCAGCAGATCGGACGGGAAACCCCGGCCCACCACCACAGCTGCCGGGAGGCAGCGGCGTGATCAGCGCCTCAGAAGCCATAGGGCAGGCAGGCCTGCTGCACGTCCGCCACCGAGGCCATCAGATCCGTGGGATCAGCGTCACGCCTGGGGAGGAGGGCGATCAGCTGGTTCAGCTCACCGATCTCTTCTTTGCAGAGGTGGGACGAACGCCCATAGGCGGGATTGCGGATCAGGGCATCGACCTGGGCCTGCAGGGGCGGGCAGGAGCGAACGGGTGTGCTGGCGATGCAGGTCTGCATGGTGCGCTGCAGGTTCCACAAGGCATCGCTGGCCAGGGCAGGAGCGGCCATCACCATGCACACGGTCATCGAAGCCAGGACCTGGGCGGGCGTTCGCATCATCGAAACAACAGCTGTGGGCCATTGTGGCGATCCTGGCCCTGCCATCCCTGTCCAGGGGAGCAACCTGTGAACTGCCCCGCGGCGACGGGGGCGGCCCCTCGCAGGCGGGCTCACCGTCGACGTGGGATGCGGCCGTGAGATCCGGCGCTCGGGGATTCAACAGCTTGGGGAGGGCCCTTCCAGGCCCCAACACGTGAAAGGGCCCCTTCCAGGGCCCCACGGGTCATTTGGGTGACAAGGCTGACCTCACCCCGTCTCCGTTAAGAGTGTCAGGCAGCCACGGGGGCGGCTTGACGGGAGAAACGAACGATGTTGTTCGCTGTTACGGGTTTGCTCTTACCGAGCAGGCTTCAGTCACCCTCCTTATGCCCCGTCGAAACCATTGCAGCCCCGCGAGGCTTCCGGCGGAACCGGGAGCGGGGGGAATGGAGCTGAGCGGAATCGAACCGCTGTCCGAAACACTGGTGTGAGCCACCTAGTCGGCCCGAAGACCGACCTCTGAAGTATGGCACCAGTAGACGGTGAGGGGGTCGCCAAGGCCGGGTGGGCATCACCGACCCTTTCGGAGACGATCAGGCCCCCCTGATGCCCGATGGCAGCTGTGGCGGCGCGGCCGGCGTGGCGATCCGAGCCCCACGCCCGCAGCTGACGCCGTTGGCGACACCTGAGGCCGACCCGGCTCCTCACCGCGGCCCATCTGATGCGCTGATGCGCAGATTCATTGATGCGAAGTAACGTTGCCTGTCGGCCTCTCCGCCTGCCCATGCGCACCACACTCGACATCGAGGACGACGTACTGGCGGCCGCCAAGGAGCTGGCTCGCCGGCAGGGCACATCAGCCGGGCAAATGGTGTCGCGCCTGCTGCGCGCAGCCCTCAGCGGCACCCCCGCAACGGGGCCATCACCGTCGACCCCGGCCGTGGCCGGGTTTCGCCCCTTCCAGGCCGAAGCAGGCCAGCTGATCACCAACGAGCAGATCGACCAGCTGCGCGATCAGGCCGGCCTCTGATGGCCAGGGCCCTGCTCGACATCAACGTAGTGATCGCCCTGCTCGATCAGGGCCATGTGCTGCATCGCCTGGCGACCCAGTGGCTGGAGCGGGAGCACGTGCACGGCTGGGCGACCTGCCCGATCACCGAGAACGGCGTGGTGCGGATCATGGCCCAGCCGACCTATCCCAACCCCCAGCCCGCCGCCCGGGTGGCGGAACGGCTGGCGGAAGCCTGCCAGCACCCCAGCCATGCCTTCTGGACCGAGCCGATCAGCCTGCTGCAGGAGGGCCTGATCGACTGGCAGCGGCTGCTGGGGCCGCGCCAGATCACCGATGCCTACCTTCTGGCCCTTGCGTCAACCCATGGGGGCCGCTTCGTGACGTTTGACCAGCGGATCCGGGTGGATCTGGTGCCAGGTGCGCGCCCCACTGATCTGTGCGTCATCGCATCCCCCTGAACAGGCGGCCTGGGCATCGGCCAGCGTTCTCCGCCCTGCACGGTTCTGACCCAGGCCAGCGGCGTCGGGGTGCCCCGGGGGCCCGGAGGCGGGAGCATGGGCCTCTCAGCGGCCCTGCGCGTGCCCTCGCTCCTGCTGGCTCTGGCGCTCTGTGCGGTGTCTCTCCTGGCTCTGTGGGGGGTGGCCGCCGCCGGCTGGTGGCTTCTGGGTCAGCTGTTCGATCCCTTGTTGGAGCGAAGCCGCGCCGAAGTCCTGGGGGATCGGATCCTTGGAATGGCCGCCCTGCGGGAGGAAGCCCTCCACCGCGCCAGACAGGAGCGCCTGCGCCAGCAGCTGGCGATCCGTCTGCATGATCTCGACGGTCGTCCGCTGCTGCTGATGCAGGAGGAGGTGGCCGCCTTCCGGCGCCGCTGTCTCAGCGAGCTGGAGCTCTCCGACACCGCCTCGTGGGGTGAGGTTCGTCGTCACTGGCGGCGCAGCAGCCTGCGCTGGCATCCGGATCGGGGCGGCGATCGCCGGCAGTGGCTCCGCAAGCAGCGCGCCTATGAATCGCTGCAGCTCCTGCGCGATCGCTCACGCTTCGGCGTCGCGTCCCCCGTCGCCAGGCGTGTGCTGGCAACCCTGCTGCCGGCACCTCGGCACCCCCGAGCCCCCTGGCGCCGGCGTCGCTGAGCGAAAGCATCACGGTGGTGGACATGGCTGCGGCCATGGCAGACCCGTCGTGAGCGTGGATCGGCGGCTCTGACTCGACGGGATGCAGCGCGCGAATGTCGTCGCCCTCCACCCGTTCGCGCCCGACTGAGAAGGGGTCGTCTGAACGGGAGCCGTCTGATCCGGCGCAGCCGGCAGGGCCCGCACCTGCACGCCAGGAACGTGACAGAGCACCCAGCGATCGTTCATGGCAGCCGGCCTCTTGAACACTCACAGCAGGACACGCGACACCGGTGCGCCGCCCTGGAGCCAGGGCACAGTGGAGGAATGAGCCTTCCCGCCCCCGCTGCCGCCGCGGCCCGCTTCGAGGTCATCGCCGTGGTGCCCCCCGGCCTGGAGGAAGTGGCCGCCGCCGAACTGGAGCGTCTCGGGGCCCTCGAGGTGCGCCCCCTGCGCCGGGCCGTGTCCTGCCGCACCGACCTGGCCGGCTTCTACCGCCTGCACCTGCAGGCCCGGCTGCCCTTCCGCTTCCTGCGCGAGCTGGCCCGCTTCCCCTGCTCCGATCGCCAATCCCTGCGACGCGGCGTGCTCGCCGCCACCGACTGGGACCGATGGCTGCCCCCGGAGCACAGCCTGCGGGTGGACGTGAGCGGCGGCACCTCCACCCTCAACCACAGCCACTACACCGCCCTGGAGGTGAAGAACGCCCTGGTGGATCAGCAGCGGCAGCGCTGGGGCGAGCGTTCGGCCGTGGACCTGGAGGATCCGGACCTGAGCCTGCATCTGCACCTGCGGCCGGCCGGCCCGCGCAGCGACGCCGAGGCGGTGCTCAGCCTTGAAGGTGGCGGCTCCAGCCTGCACCGCCGTGGCTACCGCGCCGCGATGGGCCTGGCGCCCCTGAAGGAGAACCTGGCCGCCGGCCTGATCGCCCTCACCGGCTGGGACGGCCGCGTGCCGCTGTGCGATCCCCTCTGCGGTTCGGGCACCCTGCTGATCGAAGCCGCGGCGATGGCCCTGAACCGGGCTCCGGGCCTGCTGAGCGAACCGCAGGCCGCCCGCCGGCCGGCTCCTGACCCCACGCTTCGCCCAACGGTGGACTGGGTGGCCAGCGGCTCCATGGACCCTGTCGGAGCAGGACCCTTCACCAGCGCCGCGGACGACAGCGCCCTTGGCCCATCGGAGGGGCGGAGGCCGCGCCATTTCGGTTTCGAACGCTGGCCCGATTTCGACGACCGTCTCTGGAGGCAGGAGGTGGAGGCGGCCCGCCGCCTGGAGCGCCGCGGCCTCGCCGATGGCACGCCGCTGGCCCCGTTGATCGGCCTGGAGCGGGACCCGGAAGTGCTGTCGCAGGCCCGGGTCAATGTGGCCGCCGCCGGGCTGGAGCCCTGGATCTGCCTGCAGCAGGGCGACGCACGCGACTTCACGCCACCGGAGCAGCCCGGAATCCTGGTCTGCAACCCGCCCTACGGCGCCAGGCTGGGCGGCGACGAGGATCTCGAAGCGCTCTATGCCGACCTGGGCGCGCTGCTCAAACAGCGCTGCGGCGGCTGGACCCTCTGGCTGCTGAGCGGCAACCCCGAGCTCACCGGCGCCCTGCGCATGAAGGCCAGCCGCCGGGTGCCGATCAGCAATGGCGGCATCGACTGCCGCTGGTTGAAGTACGACATCCGCTGAGAGGAGCGCTGAGCCATCTGCACCACACCGCGCCGCCAGCCCGGGTGCTGCTGCACCGCCCGGCAACCTTCCACACAGCCCTGCACGTCACCTCTGCGGACGCCCGTGACCCCAGCGAGCCGATCGCACGCCTCCACCGCGACGGCATCGCCCGCAGTTCCTCCGACTGTGCAGCGGGGAGACAGACGCGATCCCTGAGGTCCGGCCGAGCCGGATTTCGCACACCGCAGGTCTGCTGACCTCAGGAGCGCCCCGTCAGCGCCCGGGTGGTGCGCATCAGGCCGGCGGTCGTCTCCGGCAGATAGGGCCCCTTGAGCAGCAGGCCGCCCACCCGCAGGCAGAGGCCCGACAGCAGCAGATCGATGCCGGCCACCGCCGCGGCCGCCATGCCCCAGCCAAGATCGAAGCGCTCGCGCAGCCACAGCAGCAGCACCAGCTGCAGCGCCACCGTCGCCAGGGTGAGCAGCGTGAGCCCCATGCCAAGGAACACCCCGCCGCCGATGACGCGCCGCTTCTCGCGGCTCATCTCCTGCAGCGCCAGGCGCACATGCACATCCATCACCGACGCCATCAGCGCCGTGACCTTGCCGAAGGCGTTGCCGCTCATGCCGAGCGCCGCCCGGAGGACAGCAGCAGACCCACGATCAGCCCGACGCCGGCGGCGACGCTGAGGGCCAGCAGCGGCTTCTCGCGCACCGGCTTCTCGAGGCGCGGCCGCAGGGTGCTGTTGAGCTCATCGAGCAGGCCCTCAAGCTGCTCCTCGAGGGGCTTGAGGCTCTCAGCCACGTGGCTGGCCTGCTCGGTGGTGACGTGCAGCAGATCGGTGAGCTGCTGGCGCACACCCGCCGCGGTGGTGCCGCTCTGGCGGCTGATCACCTCCACCACATGGTCGAAGCTGCCGCGGGTCGCCTCCAGGGTGTGACGGGCCACGTCGGGCCACTCCTTCTGGATGCGGGGCAGCAGCGTCTCGAAGCGCTCGCGGAACACCCCCTGCACCGGGGCGGCGACGGGAGTGCCCTGCTCGGTGTCAGGGGGGGAGGCGGGGCTGGGGCTGGCGGTCTCCAGATCCATGGATGTCCTCGCGGCAGCAGCGGGCGGAATGGGAACGATGGGCGGACCTGACCGTTGGGGCGTGTCCTGACCCTCTCGATCACAACGTAGGGAGGGGGCTTGGCAGCGTCAGCACCTCCGCTACATTCCGATGGCTCGCCGCGCGGGCCTGTTGGTTCACATCAAGCAGGTCGACTTTCACCACTTCAAGTCCTTCGGCGGCGCCGTCTCGATTCCGCTCGAACCCGGCTTCAGCGTCGTCACCGGCCCCAACGGCTCCGGCAAGAGCAACATCCTCGACGGCATCCTGTTCTGCCTCGGACTGGCCAGCAGCCGCGGCATGCGCGCCGATCGCCTGCCGGACCTGATCAACAGCGCCATGCTGCGCGACGGCCGCGCGGCCGAGACCACGGTCACGGTGCACTTCGACCTGGGCGACTGGCAACCGGATGCCGCCGAGGCCGATCTCGAGGCGCCCGAGGAAGGGCCCTGGATCCGATCGGGCCAGACCAGCTGGAGTGTCACCCGCCGCCTGCGCGTGGCCCCCGGCGGCACGTACAGCAGCAACTACAGCGCCGATGGCGTCGCCTGCAATCTGGCCCAGCTGCAGACCCAGCTGCGCCGCCTGCGGGTCGATCCGGAGGGCAGCAACGTGGTGATGCAGGGCGATGTCACCCGCATCGTCACGATGAGCGCCCGCGAGCGGCGCGGCATCATCGACGAGCTGGCGGGCGTTGCCCTGTTCGACCGCCGCATCGAGCAGACCCGCGGCAAGCTCGACGAGGTGCAGCAGCGGCAGGAACGCTGCGCGATCGTCGAGCAGGAACTGCTGGTCAGTCGCCAGAAGCTGGAGCGTGACTGCGCCCGTGCCCGCAGCTACCAGGAGCTGCGCAACCGCCTGCAGGAGGGCCGCGCCCAGGAGCAGGTGCTGGTCTTCGAAGCGGCCCGCCAGCGGCTGCAGGAGCTGGCCGGCCGCCAGGAGAGCCTGGGCCGCCGCCAGGAAGAGGAACGGGAAGCGATCGCCGCGGCCGAAAGCGGCGTGCTGGAGGCCGGCCGCCAGCTCGAGCAGCTGCAGGCGGAGGTGCGCGAACTGGGCGAGGACCGCCTGCTGGCGGTGCAGAGCGAGATCGCCGGCCTGGAGGCCAGTGAGCGCGAGCGGCAACGCCAGGGCGAGCAGCACCAGCGCCAGGCCGAGGCCCTGCAGAGCCAGCGCCAGCAGCTGCAGGAGAAGCAGGGTCAGCTGCGCCAGCTGCGTCAGGAGTTGCAGAGCAGTGACGACGCTGCCGCCGTCGAGGCGGCCGAGGCACGCTGCAGCCAGGCGGAGGCGGCGGTGGAGCTGTCGCGCCGGCGCCTGGGGGAAGTGGCCGGCCGCTCCGGCAGCTGGCTTGAAGAGCAGCAACGCCGCAGCCGTGACCGCCGGCAGTGCCAGGAGCAGCTCAGCCCCCTGCTGGCCGAGCGGCAGCAGCGCCAGGAGCGGCTGCGCCAGGGGGAGGAGCGCCTGGCTGAACTCGACGCCGAGCAGCGACAGGAGCAAAGCGGCTGGCAGGAGTCCGAGCAGCGTCTGGGAGGCCTCGAACGGGAGGCGGAGCAGCTGCAGCGGGAGCTGCAGGCCGAGCAGAGCCGCATCCAGGAACTGGCGGAAGGCCTGGCGCTGCAGCAGCGCACCCGCAGCCGCCTGGAGCAGGAGCAGGCCGGCCTGGAGCGGGACATCGCCCGCGCCGACAGCCGTCGCGACACCCTGCAGGAGAGCCGCGGCACCGGTGCCCTGCGGCTGCTGCTGGAGGCCGGACTGGAGGGAATCCACGGCCCGGTGGCCCAGCTCGGAGAGGTGGAGGAGCGGCACCGCGTCGCCCTCGAAGTGGCCGCCGGCGCCCGGCTCGGCCAGGTGGTGGTGGACGACGACCGCATCGCAGCCCGGGCGATCGAGCTGCTCAAGAGCCGCCGTGCCGGCCGCCTCACCTTCCTGCCGCTCAACAGGATCCGGGGTGGCGGCTCCGGCGGCGGCGGCAGCGCCGCCCTGCAGCGTGGCGGCGGCCCCGGCGCGGGAGCCAGCGGCTCCGGCGGCGGCCTGATCGGCCGGGCGGTTGACCTGGTGCGTCACGAACCGGTCTATGGCGAAGTGTTCCGCTACGTCTTCGGCGACACGCTGGTGTTCGGCGACCTGGCCAGCGCCCGCCGCGAGCTGGGCCGCTGCCGGGCCGTGACGCTCGAGGGCGAACTGCTCGAGAAGAGCGGCGCCATGACCGGCGGCAGCCTGCAGCAGCGCTCAGGGCAGCTGAGTTTCGGCAGCGGCGGCGAGCGCGATGAGGCCGAACCGCTGCGGCGCCGCCTGCTCGAACTGGGGGAGACGCTGCTGGCCTGCCGACGCCGCGAGTCCGAGCTGGTGCAGGAGCTGGAGCAGGGCCGCCCCCGCCTGCAGGAGCGGCAGCGACGCCAGGCGGCAGTGCAGGCGGAGCGCAGCGCCGCCCAGCGCCTGCTCGATCCACAGCGACAGCGCGCCCTGCAGCGCCAGCAGCGACTGGAGCAGCTGCAGGCCAACCGTCAGGAGGATGCCCAGCGGCTGCTGGAGCTGAGCGCGGCGATCGCCCCCCTGCAGCAGCAGCTGGCTGATCTGGAGCGAGCCGAGGCGGAGGCCAGCCGCAGCGGCGACAGCGAGCGCTGGCAGGGATTGCAGGCCGACCTGGAAGCGGCGGACCAGGCCCTGAGCCAGGCGCGGCAGGAGCGAGACGGCCTGCTGGCCCAGCGGCGCGAGCGGGCCCTGGCGGCCGAACGGCTGGAGAGCGAGACCGCCGCCCTGGCCCGCGACGAGCTGCGCCTGGCGGAGGACGTGCGCGCCCTGGTGACCGAGCGCGACCAGTGGAAGCAGCGCCAGCAGGCCGATCAGCAGCGCCGCTCCGAACTGGAAGGGCTGCAGAGGGAACTGTCGGCCAGCTTCGGTGAGAAGCGCCGCGCCCGCGACAGCGCAGAGGCCGAGCTGGGCCGCCAGCGCCAGGCCCTGCAGCAGCGCCAATGGGATCTGCAGCGCATGGAGGAGGAAAGCCAGGCCCTGAACGCGGAGCAGCGCAGTGAGACCCTGCGCCTGGAGCAGCTGGAGAAGGAACTGCCCGATCCACCGCCGGAGCTGAGCGAGGAGGTACGAGCGGCCGGCCTGGAGGCGCTGCAGGAGGAGCTGCGCCGGCTGCAGCAGCGGATGGAGGCGCTGGAGCCGGTGAACATGCTGGCGCTGCAGGAGCTGGAGGAACTCGAGCAGCGCCTGGCGGAACTGGAGGAGCGGCTGGAGGTGCTGCGCAAGGAGCGCGAAGAGCTGCTGCTGCGCATCGAGACTGTGGCCACCCTGCGGCTGGAGGCCTTCCTGGAGGCCTTCCGCGCCGTGGATGGCCACTTCCGCACGATCTTCGCCGGCCTCTCCGATGGCGAAGGCCATCTGCAGCTGGAGAACCCCGACGATCCGCTGGAGGGGGGCCTCACCCTGGTGGCTCACCCGCGCGGCAAGGCGGTACGGCGGTTGGCCTCGATGTCCGGCGGCGAGAAGTCGCTCACGGCGCTGAGCTTCCTGTTCGCCCTGCAGCGCTTCCGCCCCTCGCCCTTCTATGCCCTCGATGAAGTGGACAGCTTCCTCGATGGCGTCAACGTCGAGCGCCTCGCCGCCCTGATCGCCAGCCAGGCCGGCGGCGCCCAGTTCCTGGTGGTCAGCCACCGGCGACCGATGATCGCCGCCGCCACCCGCACGATCGGCGTCACCCAGGCCCGCGGCGCCCATACCCAGGTGGTCGGTTTGCCGCCGGCGGCCTGACTGGCGGGGTGGTTCACAATGGTCCGACTGAAGCCCCTGTCTTGAGCTCCTCCCTCCCACCGGCGACGGATCCCGGCGCGCCTGCACCGAGCGACCGCCTCTGGCTGCGTTCCGAGCTGATGGGCACCCAGGTGATCACCCGCGACAGCGGCCGACGCCTCGGGGTGGTGGGTGAAGTGGTGGTCGACATCGACCGGCGCGAGGTGGTGGCCCTTGGCCTGCGCGACAACCCGCTCACCCGCTTCCTGCCGGGACTGCCGCGCTGGATGCCGCTGGAGAGCATCCGCCAGGTGGGCGATGTGATCCTGGTCGATTCGGCCGATTCGCTCTCGGAGACGTTCAACCCGGAGCGCTACAGCAAGGTGATCAACTGCCAGGTGATCACCGAATCGGGCGTGACGCTCGGCCGGGTGCTGGGCTTCAGCTTCGACATCGAGACCGGTGAGCTCTCCACCCTGGTGATCGGCGCCCTGGGCGTTCCGCTGCTGGGTGAGGGCGTGCTCAGCACCTGGGAGCTGACCGTAGGCGAGATCGTCAGCAGCGGCACCGACCGGATCATCGTCTACGAGGGTTCCGAGGAGAAGCTCAAGCAGCTGGGTACCGGCCTTCTGGAGAAGCTGGGCATCGGCGGCAACAGCTGGGAGCAGGAGGAGCGGGAGCGGTTCCGCAGCGGCATGATCCCGGCCGAGAACCAGCTCCCCGCCGGGGCCCCGAGCGCCCTTGAGCAGCGCCGCATCCAGCCGGCCACCAGCCGCGCCGTGCTGCCGGAATCCGAGCTCGACTACGTGGAGCTGGAGGAGCGCCGCGAACGCGAACCACTGCGCCAGCGCCTCTATCTCGATGAGGACGAACGCGAGCCGGGCCCCTCGCGTCGGCGCGATCCCTATGGGGAGGACACCTACGGCCGGCAGGAGGAGGGCTTCCGCCGCGGCAACGCTCGCCGCGAGCCCGAGCGCTATGAGCGGGAAGGGGATCAGGAGTCGCGCACCAGCCCGCCACCGCGCCGTTCGGAGCGCTTCGAGGACGAGCGCTTTGACGAGGGACGCGGAGCCGGCGACCGGTTTGAGGAGCGCTCCTGGCGAGAGCGGGAGCAGGACGACCGCTACGGCGAACCCGCTCCGCGCGCCTGGGAACGGGATGTGCCGGAGCGTTCCCCCCAGGGACGGCAGCCCGAGCCCTGGGAGCGCTCCAAGGCTGAGCGTGACGACCGCGACCGCCTCGAGCGAGATCGCCTTGAGCCAGATCGCGACGCGCGTGAGCCCTTGCGTGACCGGTGGAGCGAGCCCCAGCCAACGCTCCGGAGCGAACCCTCCACCCAGAGTCCGGGCACGAGCACGACCGAATGGCAGCCCCGCCAGCGCCAGCCCCTGGAGGCCTCCCCCGCGCCGGCGCGGCCCCGTGAGCGCGACGATGCAACGGCCGAATCTGAAAGCGACATGCGGCGCCGCAGCAGCGCTGAAAGCGAAGCCCGTCCCCCGAGCTCCCGCCGCCGCGACCCCGAACCGATCGACGTGGAGCCCGAGGTGCTCGACGATCCCTGGTGACCACCGCTCTGGCCTGTGTGCCTGAGCGCGATGCTCCCTTCGGGCCGCATCCCCAGGCCGCCGGCAAAGCGACCCAGCCCGACAGACCTGGGCTGCGGGTTGTCCCTTGCCGGCCCAACAGACGCGACGACGGCCGGAGCTCAGCGGAGCCAGCAGAGGAGTCGGTGGATGTCGATGGAGCGTGGCGTGCCTGCCCGGCTGGGGCTCCAGGATGATCAAGCCTCTGCCACCAGGCAGGACAAGCTCACTCCCCAGCGGGGCTTCCGGACCGCAGCGAGTGTCGAACGGACCCGCCGGGAAGGCTCCTCAAGCTCAGCGCGGCTCGAACTGCAGTGAGGCCGAATTGACGCAGTAGCGCTGGCCGGTGGGCGGCGGGCCATCCGGGAAGACGTGGCCCAGGTGGGCGTCGCAGGCCTGGCAGCGGATCTCGGTGCGCACCATGCCGTGGCTGCTGTCGGTGAGCGTGCTGATGGCGCCGGCCTGCATGCCATCCCAGAAGCTCGGCCAACCGGTGCCGGAATCGAACTTGGCGGCGGAGCTGAACAGCTCCGTTCCGCAGCAGACGCAGCGATAGACACCAGTGCCCTTGTGGTTCCAGTACTCGCCGGTGAAGGCGCGCTCGGTGCCTCCCTGACGGGTGATGCGGAACTGCTCGGGGGTGAGCTTCTCGCGCCACACCTCCTCCCCGGCGCCCCGTGCCAGACCGCTCTCGACGCCGCAGGCGGAGGCGGAGGTGTTCTGGGTGGAATCCGACATCGGAGCTACAGAGGTGTGGCGCGACCTTAGCCAGGCTCTCTCGGCACAGCGCCCGGGGGCAGAAGCTCCGCCACCAGATCCGCCAGGGCCGCCACCGCCCCGGGCCGGCCGCGCAGGCTGCGCAGGTCCTCGGCCATGGCGGCGAGGCGCGTGGGGTGCTCCAGCCAATCGGCGGCCTCGGCGGCGATGGCGGCCGGCTCGATCGCCCCCACCCGCTCCGGCACCACCAGGCGACCGACGGCGATGTTGGGCCAGGCCAGAAAGCCGCGACTCCGCAGTCGCCAGGCGGTGAGCGCCACCCCCAGCAGCCGCCGCAGCAGCGGCAACCGCGCCACCAGCCCCAGCCAGCCATCCCAGGCCTGCATCACCTGCAGGTGCTGGGTGGGCACCAGCACGATCATCGGCACGCCCAGCGCCCCCAGCTCGGCGGTGTTCGCCCCCACCGTGGTGAGGGCGAGGGCGCACTGGCTCAGGGGGCCGTGGGCCGGATGCTCCTCGCGCAGAAGGATCTCGGTGCCCGCCGGGGTGACCAGCCGATCGCCCTGTCGCAGCGGCACCCCCGCCCCGTAGTGGCGCGCCACCGGGTTGGATGCCCCGGCGCAGGCCTGCAGCTCCGCCACGGTGGTGGTCGGCGCCAGCGGCAACAGAAAGCGACAGCCGGGCCGCAGGGCCGCCAGCCGATCGGCCGTCTCCAGCAGGAAGGGCACACCCACCTGCAGCTTGGCCCGCTTCGAACCGGGCAGCAGCGCCACCCAGGGCCCGCCGGGCAGAGGCTCATCGCTGCGCGAGGCCTCCGAGAGATCCGCCATCAGATCGCCGACCTCGCGGGATCGGTCGCGCCAGCGGTGGCTCAGCCGCCCGGCCGCCGCCGGCCCCATCAGCGCCACCCGGTCGTTCCAGCGCGGCCAGCGGGCCACCCACTCGGCATAGGTGAGATGCCGGTATCCGAGACGGGCCGAGAGCAGCACGGTCCAGAACTGATCGCCGCCCAGGAACACCACCACGCCGTGACGCGGCCAGGAGCCATAGCGGTGTGGCCGCAGCAGCAGGGGCCAGAAGCGCCGGGCCGGCAGCACCTGATCGAACAGCCCCCAGGCGGAGGCGACGCGGTGCTCGCTACCGGTGGCATTGGGACAGGGCACCAGCACCAGACGCAGCGCCAGAGGGGAAGCGGGCACCTGCGGCCGCAGGGCCAGGCGGCGATGCAGCAGACGCGCCAGGGGACGCACCCAGGTGCTCAGCTCGCCGGGGCCGTTGCTGACGAGCACGATCAGGGCCGGCTCGGGCGCCTTGATCGACGATGGGCCGGCTGCCGGAAAGCCCATCGAGGAGAACTCGCTTGCAGGCGACGGTTCCCCGCCTGGATCAGCCACAGAAGAGGGACTGACGGCTGGCGATGAAGACTCACCAGGGAGACCAGGATCTCCAGGAATCTGACCGGAGGCCTGGCCCTGACCGAAGGAAGGAGCCAACGGACGAGTAAGAAAGTGCGGATGGCGAGACTTGAACTCGCAAGACCGAAGTCACACGCCCCTCAAACGTGCGTGTCTACCAATTCCACCACATCCGCGTGGTAATCACGGCCGTGTTGTCACAACCGCGTCATTGACTGACGAACAAGTCGTCAAAGAAAATCAGGCCGATGCCCAAGGACACAACCCGAAGAGACGGCAAGGCCGCCAATGCGACTGTCCTGAGGGAAGGACAGGGGACGGGTGAACCGCCCGACTCCGGCACTATACCCAAAGGCCAGAGGCGGCCATCTCGCCAGGGCGCCCGGGAGGCGCTGATACAGTCCCAGGTGGCCTGTATCAGCTACGGCTGCCACTGCGAGGATGCCCATCGGCAAACTGCTGATCGCCAACCGGGGCGAGATCGCCCTGCGGATCCTGCGCAGCTGCCGAGAACTGGGGATTCCCACCGTGGCCGTGCACAGCACGGTGGATCGCAACGCCCTGCACGTCCAGCTCGCCGATGAGGCGGTGTGCGTGGGTGACGCACCAAGCAGCCGCAGCTACCTCAACGTTCCCAACATTCTGGCGGCCGCCACCTCCCGCGGCGCCGACGCCATTCACCCCGGCTACGGGTTCCTCGCCGAGAACG
>Ga0214917_10003495_pt1 | contig 18087 bp, 21 predicted proteins | sample LL_1208_BB_MetaG_FD_177983 | JGI IMG/M metagenome (GOLD analysis project Ga0214917, IMG submission 177983) | Freshwater microbial communities from Lake Lanier, Atlanta, Georgia, United States - LL_1208_BB | ecosystem: Environmental > Aquatic > Freshwater > Lake | place: USA: Georgia | collected...
GGCGACCATAGCGAGAGGGAAACACCCGGTCCCATTCCGAACCCGGAAGTTAAGCCTCTCAGCGTCGATGGTACTGCACGGGTGACCTTGTGGGAGAGTAGAACGTCGCCGGACTTCTTTTATAAAAGGGAGGCACTCATTAAAGTGCCTCCCTTTTTAATTTCTCATTAAATTATGATGAGCAGAGAATATTTTTAGTTATTAATGTAAAAAGATCCGGAGGTTACTGTGGCTGATCGCGAAAAAAGATCATCTTCAGATAAGCCTTATCGTTCTACATCGCCTTCAACTAAACGTGCAGGTTCTAATTCGCGTGCGGGTGCTCCTAGACAAGATATTCGAGGTTCGCGCCCTGCTCCAGTTGATCGTGACATGAGTCGTTTGCGTCCACGTATTTTTGAACCAGATATTCCTGAGGAAGTAACAGGTGAAGAGTTGGAAAAATCTGTGCGCGCAGAGTTATTAAGTTTATCGCCGGAAAATGCGAAAGTTGTTGCACGTCATTTAGTTTGTATTAATATCAATATGGATAGCGATCCAGAGTTGGCCCACAAACACGGGATAGCAGCTGCTCACCACGCCGGACGTTTAGCAGTTGTTCGCGAAAGTGCGGGGTATGCCGCATATCGTGCGGGACACTATGAAATTGCGTTAAAGGAATTACGTGCCGCACATCGTATCTCGGGAGATGTTTCGATGTGGCCTGTAATGGCCGACTGCGAAAGAGGGCTCGGAAAGCCTTTGAAAGCGCTGGTTTTAGCAGGTTCACCTGAAGTTTCTCGTTTAGAAAAAGCCGAAGAAGTAGAAATGAGAATTGTCGCTTCAGGAGCTCGATGCGATTTGGGTGAATTTGATGCTGCTGTCATCACCTTGACATGCAAAGAATTAAAGAATGAAACCGAAGTTTGGGCTGTTCGGCTTCGCTATGCATATGCTGATGCTTTATTCAAAGCTGGACGAATTGACGAATCTAAAAAATGGTTTCACGATTGTGCAAAAATTGATCACGATCAAATGACGGACGCGCTATCGCGCTCACAAACGTAATTCGAAAATATCCACAACCCCATATCTTACTTACAGATTTGTCAGACTTCTCAATCATGATCCTCACCATCTGAAAGTTTCAGTGAAAATGTATGAGGAGTTTCCATGGAAGACACAGCAAAAATTTCGAAGAAAAAGATCAAAGAAAAAAACGAATACGAAGAACCTGATTACTCCCTAAACGATGTAATGCTTCGAGGCCGGGTATCGGACACCGCTATCGAAAAGATACTTCCTAGTGGAGATAAGGTTGTTGAGTTTAGATTGATTGTTTCGCGTATTGAATTATCAGGTGTTGACACATTAGATATTGCGGCTTGGAGTGCGAAATCTCGCAGAAGTGCGCTCACCCTTAAGCCAGATGAATGGATAGAGGTTAGCGGCGCAATCCATCGCAGATTCTGGAAAGCTCCCACAGGTTTGGCTAGCCGCTGGCAGGTTGAAGCAACCGAGATAAGTCGAATTTAGGTACTCTAGAGTCCTTCGTACATGAAAGCGGTAATCATGGTTAATGATCTGTTTGCATCACTTCGTACATACCTCAACAAGGTAAGCGAAGGAGAGCGCACACCTGCAGAGTTAGCAAACGCCCTTAATACGTGGGTTAAACAAAGTGGTGATGTTCTAAAGTCGAAGATTGACGAAGAGGTCCTTAACACGGTTACACGTATGGGTTTTATAAAGCGCGATGAGTTTGATCAATTGCGCGCCGAATTCAACGAATTCAAGAGCTCAGCAAAAATTTCTTCTATGAAAACTACGCCATCTACACCCAAAAAGACTTCTGCTAAAAAGGCCAGCATCAAGAAGAGTGCAAGTCAGAAAAAGAGAAAATCATGAACCAGGAAAACCAAAATAGCTCCGCTGAGTCTTCTATCGTTGACGAAATTAAGGACGAACTGACGGAGATTGATGCAACAGAAGTTTCAGAACACTCAGCTCGTTATGAAATCTTGCACCGGAAATTGCAGGAGACGCTCTCTGGTATAGACGGCCTCTAAGTTTGACATGAAGACAAGGCTAGATGCAGAACTTGTTAGACGTGAACTAGCGCGATCGCGCGAAGCAGCGGCTGATTTAATTGAGTCTCGAAGCGTGTTAGTCAATGGAATTCCGGCCACCAAACCTGCAACACAAGTAGATGCCGAAACGTCAATTACATTACAAGGTGATCGTGATGACTTCGTTTCCCGTGGTGGTCACAAATTATCTGGAGCGCTGGACGCATTTCCGCAGATCAAAGTTGAAGGAGTACGTGCACTCGACGCCGGTGCCTCAACTGGTGGTTTTACCGATGTACTTTTGCGCAGAGGGGCTCGCGAAATTGTTGCTGTGGATGTTGGATATGGACAATTGGCGTGGGAATTACGACAGGATCCCCGTGTTCTTATTCTTGATAGAACCAACATTAGACATTTAACTGGAGACCTAGTCGGCGAGCCAACAGGTTTAGTCGTTGCAGATTTATCTTTCATCTCACTTACTCTGGTTTTGCCGGCACTTTCGGCAGTATCTAAGCCAGATGCGGATTATTTGCTGATGGTAAAACCGCAGTTCGAAGTAGGACGGGAAAAATTAGGGGCAGGTGGAGTTGTTCGAGATCCAGCATTGCGTAAATCTGCTGTTATGGATGTAGCTACAAGTGCATACGATGTCGGCTTAGGAACTATGGGAATAGTGGCGAGTTCATTACCTGGGCCAGCAGGAAATGTTGAGTACTTCTTATGGTTAAAACGCGGAGCATCAGAAATTTCTGAAGATGATTTAGATGCTGCCATTCTGATCGGACCTCAATAATGAGTGCACGAAACATACTTTTGCTAGTTAATACTTCGCGGGCGGAAGCACAGAACGCATCTGATCTTGTTTCCGAAATATTGACGAAGGCCAACATAAATATCTACACATCACGTGATGTTTCAATACCAGAGGTGGAGCTTGTTTTAGTTTTAGGTGGTGATGGAACGATATTGCGCGGCGCTGAATACGCGGTAGCAAAAAATGTTCCGCTTCTTGGAATCAATTTGGGCCATGTTGGTTTCATGGCTGAGGTTGAAGCATTCACGTACAAAGAAGTTGCGCAGGCTGTGATTGACAAGGAATACGTATTAGATGAGCGAATGCTTTTAACTTTTGAAGTTAAACGGGATAATAAGATTTTTGAACGAGGTTGGGCTCTCAACGAAGTCAGTATTGAACGTAAAAGTACGACGATGTTAGAAATTTTTGTACAAATTGATGATCGGCCTCTATCTAGATGGGGTTGCGACGGAATAATTTGTGCGACCCCTACGGGTTCAACAGCCTATGCATTTTCTGCGGGAGGACCTGTTTTGTGGCCAGAAGTTCAAGCCATGGTTCTGCTACCAATTGCTGCACACGCGCTTTTCGCCAAACCAATGGTTATCGCGCCCACATCCACCATTGGTGTAGCCATTGAATCATCGGACGCTTCGTTATCAGCTGATGCCCTTCGAAAGATCGATCTAAATAAGGATGATGAAATTCTCATCACTAAAAACAACATCAAGGTGTCTCTCGCTCACCTGAAGTCAACTATTTTTACAGATAGATTGGTTGCAAAATTTAAATTACCGATTGAAGGATGGCGCGGTGAGTGATCGCACCTTCCTAGAAGAAATTCATATCAAGAATATTGGAGTTATAACCCAAGCAAACCTGGAGTTTGACAAGGGTTTAACTGTTCTTACCGGTGAAACTGGGGCTGGCAAAACAATGGTTCTAACAGCCCTCAATCTTGTTCTCGGCGGAAAGGCTGAAAGTTCACTTGTACGATCCGGAGAGGATCGTTTAACAGCAAGTGCACTTTTCAGTATCCCTGATAAAAAGGTTTCTGAATTCGAAAATTTAGGAATCGAAGTTGAGGATGGGTCCATTTCTATTTCGAGAAGCGTCACAAAGGATGGGAAAAGCAAGGCTATTGCTAGTGGCGTAAGTGTAAACGCTGGCACTTTATCTGATGTGAGTGAATACCTCATTGAAATCCATGGACAAAATTCAGGGTTTAACATTAACAAAGGTTCTAAGCAGAGAGAGATTCTGGATAGGTTTGCCGGCAAATCGCTAGATGCACTTTTAAGAAGTTACGACAAATATCTATCTGACTATCGGCAGATTAAAGAAAGAATTAGTGACCTCAAGAAAAGCGCCGCTAGTCGTGAGGAATCGTTGGCATCTTTAAAGCTCTTTGGGGAATCGTTTGCAAAACTCAATCCAGTAGAAAATGAATTGACAAGCATCGATGAAGAAATAATGAGGTTATCTTCTGTCGAAGTTCTTCGAGTAGCAGTTGCTCAAGCATTGAGCATTTTGCACGATGAAGAATCTGGCGTTTTGAGTGCTCTTGGACAAGCCAAGAAATCCTTAGATTCTGTAAAAGATTTCGATTCCAATCTTGAGAATTTTTCTGATGATTTCAATGATGCCTTTTTTGTTCTAGCGGATCTGATGCCTAACCTCACTTCATATCTTGAGAAATTGGAAGCCGACCCGGAAAGGCTTAATTTCCTCCAAGAACGAAAAGCTGCTCTCGTCTCTTTTACAAAAAAATGGAGCGCAGATTCAAGTGTAGATGGGGCTTTAAATCAATTAATTGAGCGAAACAGAACTCTCATTTCGCAGATTGAGGATCTGGGTGGGGGAGACGAGAGGATTAAGTCGTTAGAGCAAGAATTAAATGTTGTGAAAGATGAATTACTGAAGAATGCAATCGCCTTAACTCTCGCTAGAAGAGAAGCAGCTGCCGAACTTGGTGCCAAAGTGTCATCAGAAATGCATTCACTTTCGATGCCTCAAACAAATTTGGTTATTCACATTGATGCACCGGATTACGAATCGAATTTGAAAGAGAGTGATTTCACGCCACACGGGTGTGATTCTGTAAACATGTTTCTACAAATCCATAAAGATTCGCCGTTGGTCTCTCTCGCTAAAGGAGCTTCAGGCGGAGAAATGTCACGAGTAATGTTGGCACTAGAAGTTGTTCTGGCTGCATCTAATCCTGTCGGTACGTACATCTTTGACGAAGTTGATGCAGGTGTTGGAGGAGCGGCGGCTATCGAAGTTGGTCGTCGATTACATCAACTTTCAAAAAATGCTCAAGTAATTGTTGTTACTCACTTACCACAAGTAGCAGCATGGGGAGATCAACATTATGTTGTTGAAAAAAGTATTGATGGAACTGTGGTTTCAAGTGGCGTAAGAAGTGTTCAAGGAGATGAACGGATTTCAGAGATCGCTCGAATGCTAGCTGGATTACAAGAATCGATCAGCGCTAAGGAACACGCGAGCGAACTGCTCAAGTTACGATTTCAAGGCTAAAAGAGCTAAACCGTGATAGGTTGTTCTTCCATGGGCCAACCTCATGTAACCAAGCACTTATTCGTAACAGGTGGAGTCGCCTCTAGTCTTGGTAAAGGTCTTACAGCTTCCAGCCTCGGCAGATTATTGATTTCACGGGGTCTGAGAGTCACAATGCAAAAACTTGATCCATATTTAAATGTGGATCCAGGCACAATGAATCCCTTTCAGCACGGTGAAGTTTTTGTCACAGATGATGGAGCTGAAACTGATTTAGACATTGGCCATTACGAACGCTTTCTAGATAGAAATCTTCATGGCTCAGCAAATGTAACAACCGGTCAGGTTTATTCTCGCGTTATCAGTCGAGAGCGTCGCGGTGAGTATTTAGGTGAAACTGTGCAGGTTATTCCGCACATCACGAATGAAATCAAAGAACGTATACGGGCTATGGCAGCTCCAGATATTGATGTGGTTATCACTGAAATTGGTGGCACCGTAGGAGATATTGAATCTCAACCATTTTTGGAAGCGGCTAGACAGATTCGTCAAGAAGTAGGGCGCGATAATGTTTTTTATCTACATATTTCATTGGTTCCGTATATTGGACCTTCAGGTGAACTAAAAACTAAACCTACCCAACACAGCGTGGCTGCTCTAAGGAGTATCGGAATTGCGCCGGATGCAGTTGTTTTGCGCTCTGATCGCCCTATTCCTGATGGCATTAAACGCAAAATTTCCTTAATGTGCGACGTAGATTTGGAAGCTGTTGTTGCAGCCGTGGATGCTCCATCAATTTATGACATTCCCAAAGTGTTGCATGCAGAGGGATTAGATTCGTACGTTGTTCGTAGATTGGGTTTGAAATCCCACGATGTTAAATGGGGTGACTGGGATGATCTACTCAAGATTGTTCACAATCCAAAACATTATGTAAGAGTGGCTTTGGTGGGCAAATATATTGATTTACCAGATGCCTACCTATCAGTTTCTGAAGCATTGCGTGCCGGTGGGTTTGCTAACAATGCGAACGTTGATTTGAAATGGGTAGCTAGCGATGACTGTGCAACACCTGAAGGCGCCAAGAATGCATTAGGAGATGTTGATGCAATATGTGTGCCTGGAGGCTTCGGAGTGCGTGGCATTGAAGGCAAATTGGGCGCATTAACTTTTGCACGCACCAACAAAATACCTACCTTGGGATTGTGCTTAGGTTTGCAGTGTATGGTCATTGAGGCAGCTAGAAACTTAGCGGGTATCACCGATGCTAATTCCGCGGAATTCTCCCCTGAGTCAGGTGCGCACGTAATCGCAACTATGGAGAATCAAAAGTCAATTGTTGCAGGCACCGCCGATATGGGCGGTTCAATGCGTTTAGGTTTATACAAAGCTGATTTATTGGCGGGATCTATAGTTGCGCAAACATATGGTTTAAAAGAGGTTTCCGAACGACATCGTCACAGATATGAAGTTAATAATATGTATAAGGATCAAATAGCGCATGCAGGTTTAGTTTTTTCCGGTGTTTACGCGAAGGAAGATTTGGTTGAATTTGTCGAATTACCACCAGAGGTTCATCCATTTTACGTCGGAACTCAAGCGCATCCTGAGTTGCGCTCACGTCCAACTCGTCCCCACCCTCTCTTTATAGGTTTAATCTCAGCGGCAATAAAGTTCAAAGGTTTTAAATGATACTTGGTACTCGAGCCGTAGCTGAGGCACACGGTTATGAATTCACACCAGTACTTTGAAAGATTCCTCAATTATTCGCGAATAGAACGCGGATTATCCGATAATTCAATTTCTGCATACGCAAGAGATTTAGAACGGTTCGTTCAGTTTCTTTCCACCAGCGAATTATCTCTAACGCAATTAAACGAAGGAGATATCGAAAATTTTGTACAAACGCTCGTAATTTCAGGGCTGTCTCCAAGTTCGATTAATCGAATGATCTCAACTCTGCGTTCATTTTTCCGATATTTAGAACGCGAGCATGATGTTTTAAACCCAACCAAAGAAATTAGTACACGACAAATACCATTAAAGCTTCCTAAGGCGTTAACTATTTCGCAAATCTCCCAACTCATCGACGCAAGTTTGAGCGATAACTCGATCGTTTCTCTAAGAGATAAGGCTATTCTCGAGCTTCTGTATAGCACCGGTGCTCGTGTCTCTGAAATTACCGGTATTAATCTAGGAGATTTTTCAGAAATGGATTCAAACGGATCCATAGTTCATGTCATTAAATTACGTGGAAAAGGGAGCAAAGAGAGAGTAGTTCCTATCGGAAGTTTTGCGGTTAAGGCATTAAATGATTACCTTGTCCGTGTTCGACCAACGTTGATAATGAAAGCCGCTAAAGGCAAGAGTGAAGCTCTTTTCCTCAATCAGCGTGGCAGCAGAATTTCGCGCCAAAGTGCTTGGCAATTAGTTGTAGATGCCGCCAAGAAATCCGGTTTATCGGAAAAAGTTTCTCCGCACGTGTTTCGACACTCCTTCGCTACTCATTTGCTGGATGGAGGAGCAGACATACGTGTTGTTCAAGAGTTATTAGGACACTCTTCTGTAACAACAACACAGATTTACACACTGATAACTATAGATAAAATCCGTGAATCATATGCACTAGCCCATCCTCGTGCACATGCTTAAATTATTGACCGCGTAAGCGGCGAGCTAAAATACTTTGATCACCCTTTGCTTCAAGATCAGCAATAATTACAGCAATAGATTCACGCACGATGCGTCCGCGATCTACCGCTAAACCTAAATCGCCTCTTAGCTGTAGTCGAGCTTGGTCCAGGTCATAGAGTTCATCAGGGGATAGGTAAACAGTAATTTTCTCATCGTGCTTTTCACGGCCTGAGGGAGATTTGTCTAAAGTTGTAACGCGTCGACGTTGTATAGCACGAACACCTTTTTTGGAAGGCGAAGTCGTAGGTGCAGCTATTGCTGGAGGTACCAAAGGTTTAGCTGGTTCAACATCTGATTGCTTCACTGAAGTTAAAGCAGGTGAAGTTGAACGAAATAACTCATCTGCACCTGGAAGACTTGCTCTGCGTGTCATCGTGCGCCCCCTCTGGCAATTAGTTCACGTGCTAAACGTCGATATGAAGCAGCTCCGCCGGATGATGAAGCATATGAAGTAATCGGTTCACCTACGACAGTAGTTTCAGGGAATCGAATGGTCTTGGCGATAATTGTTTCAAAGACATCTTCAGGATATTTCTCAAGAATAGCTCCAAGAACTTCTCGGTTATGAAGTGTTTTGCGGTCATACATTGTTGCGAGAATCCCGATTAATTTTAAATCAGGATTTAGAAAATTCTTTACTTTGTCTAAATTGCCCTTAAGTTCAATGAAACCGTGAAGGGCAAAATACTCGCATTGCAATGGAACAATTACTTCATCTGATGCGACGAGAGCATTGATGGTCAATTGACCCATTGTTGGTTGGCAATCAATCAAGATAACATCATAAAATTCTTTTAAAGGAGTGAGAGCGCGCTTCAAATATTGTTGTCCGCCTATTTCGGCGCCAAGAGTTGTTTCTGCTGTACCTAAATCACGGTTCGCTGGTAAGAAATCCAAACCTGCGACACTTGATTTCAAAACAATTTGATCAATATCAGCAGTTGGGGTCATTAATGCGTAGTAAACAGTCTGTTCCAGAGGAAGGGAGTGCGCATTTACACCTAAACCAAGGGAAAGTCCTCCCTGCGGATCGAAATCAACGAGCAACACTCGACGTCCGAGTTCTGCAAGACTTGCACCCAAGTTAATCGTCGAAGTTGTTTTACCTACTCCGCCCTTTTGATTAAAGATGGCGATGACTTTAGCGCCGCCATGTTCGGTGAGCACAGCGGGATTTGGAAAACTTAAGGGTGCCTTATTTAGAAGTGCTGAGGTTGTGGCCACATCTTCTTCAAATGTCGATTTAGCGTTCAAGCGAGAAACCTCTTTCTTCCTTTTCAGGGACTCTACGCATTAGCAACCTTCAAGGCAAGTGCGGCGCATTGCTTATTTGCCCGAGAAAATAAAGTACGGTTCGCAGGTGAACACTCACATAAATAGCGGACAAGAGGTAATTGCGCCTGAAAATCCGGGATTCTCCGTCCATTTAAGCAACTTTGATGGGCCTTTTGATTTATTACTGCAACTTATCTCTCGTCACAAAATGGACATAACCGAAGTCGCACTGAGCGCGGTTACGGACGAATTCATCGCTTTTATTCGTGGCCTCGAACTATCTGGCGAAGGTTGGCGATTGGATCAAGCAACCGAATTCCTCGTGGTGGCCGCAACTCTCTTGGACCTTAAAGCAGCGAAATTGCTACCAAGTGGAGAGGTTGAGGATGAAGAGGATTTAGCCCTTCTCGAAGCTCGCGACCTACTCTTTGCCCGTTTGCTGCAGTATCGAGCCTTCAAGGAGATTGCCGCTACTTTCAACTCAAGGATCGAAGCTTTTGATAAGACCTTCGCTCGAGTGGTCTCTTTAGATCCAGCTCTCGCATCGCTCTTGCCAGAGGTACTAATCGGTGTTGGTCCAGCGCGATTTGCTGCGATCGCAGAACGAGTCTTAACTCCTAAAATCGCTCCGATCGTTGCTGTTGAGCATCTGCACAGCGCGTTAGTTAGTGTGACCGAAGAGTCTAAACTCGTGGTTGAAGCTTTGCGAAAAGGACGAACGTTAAGTTTTCGCTCTCTCATTGCAGATGCAGCATCAACCCTCGTTGTTGTCGCAAGATTTCTGGCTCTATTAGATCTTTATCGACAAGGCGCTTTACGATTCAATCAAGTCATAGCCCTTGGGGACCTTCAGATCAGCTGGACTGGGTCCGAAACCGGTGAAATCGAAACCACCGATGAGTTCGATATTCCAGTGGTTTTAGACGATGATTCACCCGTAGTAAAGCCTGATGAGGAGTAAATAGGGTGCAGATTCGAGATATCCATAGGCATATTGAAGCCATTTTGATGGTCGTGGACGAGCCTGTGAGCGAGTTGACCCTAGCTACGGTTCTAGAAGTAACGCAGGACGAAATTTCAGCAGCGTTACTCGAGCTCGTAGAAAGCTACTCCGAACGGGGTTTCACTCTCAAGAGTGTGGCCGGCGGTTGGCGTTTTTACAGTCACCCAGATAGTGCAGCAGTGGTTGAGAAGTTCGTTCTAGACGGTCAACAATCTCGCTTAACTCAAGCTGCTCTGGAAACCCTGGCTGTAATCGCCTATCGCCAGCCAGTATCGCGTGCCCGGGTATCGGCTATTCGAGGCGTTAATGTTGAAGCTGTCATGAAGACCCTCGTGACCCGTGGTTTGGTCGAGGAGTACGGCCTAGAGCCTGAAACGGGTGCCATCTTGTACAAGACTACGAATTATTTCCTGGAGCGCTTGGGCTTGAACTCTCTTGATGATCTTCCAGCCTTAGCTCCGTATTTACCAGACCTTCAACACCTTGATGAGGTTTTGGATTCGCTTGTTGATTAAGGGATCTCGTTAGAAAACGCGTAAAAAGTATCAACTTCTAATGTAGAGTTTGCCTCCTTCTTGTTGCATCAAGAATCAACTGACTGTCGGAAATGGATAGCCAATTATGAGTTTAAAGCGCCTGAACAAGATTATTGCCGATGCGGGAATTACTAGCCGCAGGGGAGCCGATGATCTGATTTCATCTGGTCGGGTTACTGTGGATGGATTGGTCATAAGAGAACTCGGTGCCAAGTTCGATGTGGATAAGTCGCAAGTAATGGTTGATGGTGAAACAATTACGCAATCATTGACCAAAACTTATTTAGCACTTCATAAACCTAAAGGTGTTTTGTCAACGATGTTTGATCCGGAGGGTAGACCCTGCTTAAGTGATTTTATTGATCTACGAACCGAACGGTTATTCCATGTGGGCCGTCTGGATAAGGATTCTGAAGGGTTGATTTTGCTGACCAACGACGGTGAATTAACCTTTCGAGCTACTCATCCATCTTATGGTTTAGAAAAAACTTACATCATTGAGTTCGAGGGAAGATTGCCGGTTGGAGTAGAAAAGACTCTCCTCAAGGGGGTTGAACTTGAAGATGGAATTGGGCGGGTATTGCAATTCAAACAACTCTCCGCAACGTGGTTAGAGGTGAGTATCCATGAGGGTCGTTACCACATCATTCGCCGGTTGATGGCGGCAGTGGGTATCGATGTTCTGCGCCTGATTCGCACTAAATTTGGTCCAATCTCTTTGGGAGAAACAACTGATGGGCGTTGGCGGGATCTGAATTCAGTAGAGTTAATAAATCTACAAAAGGCTTTGCAGTTATAACTAGATGTCTACTTATAGCTTTGTCTTAAATATGTAGATTTAACGATAAAACTGTATTTGCTCGATTTTATTGATTTATCGATAAAAAGAAGACTTTTCACGCTCTATTTTATCGATTTATAGATTTTAGTCCCTACGTACGTCAATTATCGCAGATTTTTCCTGTCAATTTGGATTCGTATACAAAGCCGAAAGAATCTTTGAGAACAAGTATTTAAATCGATTAATTTCCTTTATCTTCTAGCCCAGTTTTCGTCGAAACCGTTACTCTTAAGCCATGAGTATTCGCGCTATCCGGGGAGCTACACAAGTTGCAGCTAACGATGCGACCTCGATTGGAGAAGGTTCCAAGGAGCTACTAGGGGCCATATTGAAGGCCAATGAATTAAAAATTGAAGACGTAATTTCAGTTCTTCTTACCTCAACACCGGATCTAAACGCCGCCTTCCCAGCGAGTGCCGCTCGCGATATCGGTTTTGCCTCAGTTCCGCTTCTATGCGCTCAAGAGATAGATGTTCCAGGCTCCCTCTCTCGCACCATCAGAGTGATGCTTCATTGTTTGACTGATCGAAGCCCGCAGGAAATTGAGCACGTATACCTCCATGGTGCAACAGTTTTGCGCAAAGATTTAGCCCAATAAGGCTCTCGTATGGGTATTTCATCCGTCAAAATCATTGGTTCTGGCTTAATTGGAACATCGATCGGTTTAGCTCTTTCAAGTAAAAACATTCAGGTCCTGATGGATGATGTAGACGCATCCGCGGCATCCTTAGCGCAATCTTTAGTAGATCCTGATCGAGTATTTGTCGCAGAACACACTTTCGATGTCGTGGTAGTTGCCACACCTCCTAGTGCCTTTGCAGAGGTTTTATCCCGAGAAGTTTTGCTTAATCCATTATCCACATTTGTAGATATCTTCAGTATAAAAACTAAACCTGAAGTTGAAGTTGAAGCATTTGAAGGATTATCCCGACGATTCGTCGGAACTCACCCAATGGCTGGACGAGAAGTATCTGGACCACAATCTGCTCGAGGCGATCTCTTCGTCGGTAGAACGTGGATTCTCTGCCCCACTATTGCAAGTTCCGAGCAATCAAAACAAATTGCACACGAGTTGGTACAGCTGTGCCAAGGTTTGCCTTTGGAAATGAGCGCTGGCGAGCATGATCGAGCAATGGCTCTGGTTTCACACGCTCCGCAAGTTATAGCGAGTGTAATTTCCGCTCAATTAATAGAGGCAGAGGAGACATGGCGCAATCTGATAGGTCAAGGATTTAAAGATCTCACTCGAATAGCAGATTCTGACGCTTCGTTATGGAAAGAGATATTGAGCGAAAACTCAGAGAATATTTCTAAGGTTATCAAAGATATTCGATTGGAGCTTGAAAGGGTCGAAGCGGAGATTGTTGATCCACAAAGAGCGCGGAAGGTTATAGAAAGAGGAAATTCTGGACGTGAATTAATACCCGGCAAACACGGAACTTCTCCTCGAACATATATTTATCTACATATAGTTATCGATGACAGAGCGGGTCAGTTAGCGGCTATTTTTAATGATTGCGCTGCAGCTGATGTCAACATCGAAGATGTTTCGATTGAACATACACCCAGACAGAACACTGGTCTTGTCACACTATCGATCCTTGAACCGAGACAATCCGAGTTTTTAAAAGAATTCTTGATTTCAAGGGGTTGGAAAGTTCATTTAACGAGTAAATAAAGTTCGTTATGAGCCGTAGAATTAGAACATGGGAATCGTTGTCGCAATTGATGGTCCCAGCGGCGCCGGTAAATCAAGCACAGCGAAGTTGGTAGCTCACCGTGCTGGCTGGAATTATCTTGACACAGGTGCCTTGTACAGAGGTGTAACTTGGTTGAGCATCGAAAAAAACGAACAAGATCCCATTAAGTTGCTTGAGATATTGAAACACTTTCCTCTTCAATTTAATTGTGATCCTGAAAATCCTCGTTTATTTGTTGGTGATACCGATGTCAATGTTGCGATACGTTCTCTCGAAGTTACTGAGCGCGTTAGCCATATAGCTGCTATTCCTGAAATTAGACATGAGTTACTAAGTATCCAACGTCAATATATAAAGAATGCAACTCGTGGCATAGTTGTTGAAGGCAGGGATATTGGTTCCGTTGTTTCACCAGAATCCCCATTAAAACTCTATTTAACTGCGGATCTACAGGCACGTGCAGCACGCAGAGAATCAGAGGTTTCTGGAGTAACGACCGCTGACGTTAAATCTTCCTTAGATGGTCGCGATATTATTGATTCAACTCGCAAAGTTTCACCTTTGTCGATGGCCTCTGATGCGGTTTTAATTGATTCAACACTTCTTAGCCTCGATGAAACCGTTGAACGTGTCTGGGAGTTACTACGAGAGCGAAATCTTTTAGGTTTACCTATTGTGGGAATCTTGGGGAGACCAAATGTTGGAAAATCAACATTAATAAATCGATTTATAGGTAGACGAGAAGCAATTGTTGAAGATACCCCTGGTGTAACTCGCGATCGCGTTCAATATGAGTGCGAGTGGGGCGGGCGCAGATTCATCGTTATGGACACTGGCGGTTGGGAATCAAAGCCAGATGGAATTTCGGTACAAGTTAGCGCCGGCGCAGAACTGGCTATGGAACAATCTGATGTTTTGTGTTTTGTAGTCGACGCGCAAATTGGCGCTCTCGACGAAGATGATGTACTGGTTCACGAACTTCGTAAAGCTAAAAAACCGATTCTGTTGATAGCAAATAAGGTAGATAGCGAACGCGAAGAGTCTGATGCACATTCATTATGGAACTTGGGTTTAGGCGAACCGTTCTTTGTTTCCGCTTTGCACGGACGAGGAAGCGGAGATTTGCTAGATAAAGTTGTTTCACATTTACCGGAAGTTGGACGGGCTCAAGTACAGGACGGATATCGACGTGTGGCAATTATCGGCAGACCTAATGTCGGAAAATCATCCTTGCTAAATGCATTAGCTGGGGAAGAGCGTTCAATTGTTTCTGAAGTTGCTGGAACTACGCGCGATCCAGTTGACGAATTGATAACGTTTGGTGGTTCAACGTGGAGATTTATTGACACAGCTGGTTTGCGAAAACGTGCCAATCAAGCAAGTGGTACCGATTATTACGCATCTTTGCGTACTCAATCTGCACTAGAACGTTGCGAAGTTGCAGTTGTAGTTCTCGATGCGAGTGAACCAATATCTGAACAAGATTTGCGAATCATCACAATGGCTGAAGAAGCCGGCAAAGCTATGGTTATTGTCATGAATAAGTGGGATTTAGTTGATGAAGATCGGCGGGATCAACTTGATCGAGAAATTGATCGCCATCTGGACCAAGTTGAGTGGGCGCAACGAGTGAATGTGGCTGCAAAAACTGGTTGGCATCGAGATCGGTTAGCACCGGCGCTTCGCACGGCTATTGATTCATGGGAAAAACGCGTTCCCACGTCCAAGCTCAATTCGTTTCTTGGAGCACTCATCGGTGCGACACCTCCTCCTGTACGTGGTGGAAAACAACCAAAGATCTTTTATGCCACGCAAGCGGGTATTGCCCCACCAAAGTTTGTAGTCTTCTCTAGCGGATGGGTTGAAGCGTCTTATCGACGATTTATTGAGCGTAGATTGCGTGAAGAATTCTCTTTCCCCGGAACACCAGTGCAGGTAGCCATTCGCGTGAAAGAACGCGACAATAATTGAAGGTTTTTATGAATAAGAATTTAAATATTCCAAATACTTTAAGCATTTTACGCCTGCTTGGTGTTCCGTTATTTGTCTATTTTGCATTAATAAGCAAACAAGACACATTGGCAATTATTGTCTTGATGTTTGCTGGTGCTACAGATTATTTAGATGGGAAATTGGCAAGAAAGTGGAATCAAACTTCAACACTCGGGGCAATATTGGATCCGGCGGCAGATCGCATCTATATAACCGCAACTCTAATTATTTTATTCATACGGCAAGCTATATCTCCGTGGGTTTTAGTAGTGCTTCTTGCAAGGGATTTCATACTTTTTATCCTCACCTTGATTTTGAAGGTTCGAGGTCTTAAACTTCTAGACGTTACATATCTAGGTAAAGCGGCAACATTTAATCTTTTGTACGCCTTTCCTCTCCTACTTCTCGCCACCCATGATTCACTTGCAGGGCGTATGGCTTTTGCTGCAGGCTGGGGTTTTGCGATCTGGGGGATAGTTCTTTACTCGTATACTGGCGCAATGTATTTCCTAAGTGGAGTTAAAAGTATTAGAGTCAGACCACTAACTGTTAAAGGTTAGCAGAAAGAATTAGGGCACTAATGTCGAATATTCCAGCGCAGCTTCAATACACAAAAGAACATGAATGGGTCGCTAGTGCAACATCAGCTCTAACCTACCGTGTTGGAATTACTGATTACGCACAAGGTGCATTAGGTGACATTGTCTATGTACAGTTACCGAAAATTGGAGAGACTCTTACTGCAGATAAAGTTTGTGGGGAAGTTGAATCTACAAAGAGCGTTTCCGAAATATTTTCACCTATTAGCGGCAAAGTTTCTGCGATTAACGCTGAGCTAAATACAGCTCCGGAAACAATCAATACAGATCCTTATGGGGCTGGTTGGCTATTCGAAGTAATAGCTGAAACTGAACCTTCGAACCTTCTTTCAGCCTCAGATTACGCCGCAATTACGGCTTGACCCACGGGGCGCATCCCTCTAGTGTCACCCTTAAGTTCAAGGTGAGCCTGAAATTGAGGCGTGAAGGGGGTTATACGTGTCAGCAGCAGAAAATGAACGCGAATTAACGTCAACACTCAATTTAGGTCTTCGGAGCATAGGTACACCCGGAATCATTTCAGCTGCCGAGAATTTTCTACAAAAATCAGATTCATCAGTAAAGTCGATGATTGATGAAATTTGTTCTTCTGATTCAAAGAGAGCAATGCTCGTAATACATCGTGGCCCTTCACAAGGTTCTCGTTTCTTATTAGATACAGATGAGATATCTATAGGTCGTTCCCCCGAGAGTGATGTGTTTTTGGATGATGTCACAGTGTCACGAAAGCATGCCCGCATCGTAAGAAAAGCAGATGAATTTTCAATTATTGATCTACATAGTCTCAATGGAACATATGTGAATTCACATTCAATTACAACACATCTTCTTAACATGGGTGATGAGTTGCAGATTGGAAAATTTCACGCCCTATTTTTTGGAAAACCACATATTAATTCTTTAGGGGAGAAGCAATGAGCGTTCCAGCACGCGCGTATTTAAGTATCGGAGAAGTTCTTACCAAATTGAGTGGAGATTTCCCTGACATAACTATTTCAAAGATTCGCTTCCTTGAATCTGAAGGATTGATCGATCCGCAAAGAACTCCATCTGGTTACCGCAAATTCACCGGGACAGACCTCGAAAGACTTCGTTATGTACTATTGGCCCAACGAGATCAGTATTTACCATTGCGAGTTATTAAAGAGAATCTGGATGCCTTGGACCGTGGTTTGCAACCCGCTCCGGTATCCGGAGGCGTTGCTGTTCCTCGACCATCGTTAGCAAGAGTTGATGGAGAGATTGCACCTTCAGCTTTTGGGGAATCTAGTGATATTCGTTTATCTCGGGAAGAGTTACTCAAAGCAAGTGGGCTAACAGAAGATGCATTGGTAGAACTTGAATCTTTCGGTCTCATAACCCCACGGGGTCGCCATTACGATGGGGATGCACTTGCCGTTGCAAGAGCAGTTGCGGAGATGAATTCTTTTGGTATCGAACCTCGACACCTTCGCTCTTTCAAATCAGCGGCTGATCGCGAAATTGGATTAATTGAGCAGGTAATCACTCCATTAACTCGACAAAAAAATGCGGAATCCAAAGCGCGAGCCGAAGAAGTACAGAAAGAGATTGCTTCATTATCTATTCGCCTGCACGCGTCATTAGTACGTGGCGGCTTAAATCGACTCCGATAATCTTTCCTTTAGATTATGAGTATGGTTGCTATGCAAGTAGTTGGAGTCAGAATTGAGATGCCCTCTAACCAGCCCATTGTCTTGCTCAAAGAAATCGATGGGGTTCGTTTCCTTCCAATATGGGTTGGAGCTGTAGAAGCAACGGCAATCGCTTTCGCACAACAAGGTGTAATCCCTCCAAGGCCTTTGACACATGATTTGATGCAGGACATTGTGGAATCTCTAGATGCGACTCTTACCGCAATTCAAGTCACAGCTATCGAAGAGGGCGTTTTTATGGCTTCGCTATTGATTCGTAATCACGATGGCAGCGCAGTAAGTGTTTCTGCCAGACCATCTGATGCGATAGCACTAGCACTTCGAACGCACAGCAATATCTTGGCTGATTCTGATTTACTCGATAACGTTGGGATAGAAATCCCTGATGATGTTGCCACGGACGCTCT
>Ga0214917_10003496_pt1 | contig 18087 bp, 13 predicted proteins | sample LL_1208_BB_MetaG_FD_177983 | JGI IMG/M metagenome (GOLD analysis project Ga0214917, IMG submission 177983) | Freshwater microbial communities from Lake Lanier, Atlanta, Georgia, United States - LL_1208_BB | ecosystem: Environmental > Aquatic > Freshwater > Lake | place: USA: Georgia | collected...
TTTCTTTCTTAGTTTCTTTCTTAGTTTCTTTCTTAGTTTCTTTTTTAGGTTTAATATTTTCAAGATCGCTACTATCTAAATTTTTAGATTTAGAATTTTTAGGAGGTTTATTTTTAATTTTTTCTTGTATATGTTTTTGAATATCTTTTTCAAGATCTTCAAGATCAGGCATACTTTTAATTATATTAATAATTTCTTGTTCACTCATTTTTTTGAATAAAATAATTTTATCAAGTCCATTTAGTTGAGGATTATTTTCAGCAATTTTTCTATAAATAAATGCTTTAATTAGTTTGGCATTACTTTCAGATGCATGAATTGGCTTTGAATCTTGTTCTAATGTACCTGCTGTTAACATACTCATTATCATATCAAGAACTTGATGGTGTAAATCATCTCTTTGTCTTTGTAACATTCTAGAAAGTTCGCTATGCATTGATTTTTTGTTACCATATTCAGAATCAGAATTATATAATAAATTATAATCTAAATTTTTGTTATATAAGCTAGCTTGAGAATTATCATCTGATTCTTCAGAATTTAAGATTAATTTTCGTGATCCTATAATTTTTTGTTTATTACTTAATTTACCACCAATTTGACCTTTTTTAATAGCATTAATTGCTAACATTAATTCATCAGTACTAACTGAATCATCAGTATTAGTAGAACTATTATTAGTAGAACTATTACTAGTATTAGATACAGAAGTAGGTTCATTAATTAGATTTTTTTTTAAATCAGAATTATTATTTATTGATGTATTTACTGGACTAGTTGCAGATGTTTCGGTATTAGATTTTGAAGTAGGTTCATCAATTAAATTTTGTTTAATAAATGAATTGATATCTATACTATTTTCAGATGTATTTGATGATAATTCATTACTAACTGATTTTAATGGACTTGTTGCAGAAAAATCATCTGATGTTGATGATTTTGAACCATATTTTTCACTTAAACTTTTAATATATTTATCAGTATTTGATTCAGTGTTGTTTGGTTTATCAATTTTAGATCTAACAATATTTTGATAAATATTATTATTTGAAGATGATTTTTTATTTGTATTTAATAATTTATTAAAAAATGCATCAGAATCTAAATTATTATCTACATCAGTTTTTATACTAGATGACATATTCATAGGTGTAGTAGTCATAAAAACGAAGGATAAATCGCTATTTTCTGTTTCATCTTTAATATAATTACCTCTATTATCTTTAATAGTTTTATCTGCACCAGCATTATCAAATATTTCAGCAAGATCATTATTATCATTTAAAACAGCAATTAACATAGGTGTTTCACCATTATTATTTTGTACATTAATTTTATTAATATTATTATTATTTTTTAATAATTTTTTAATTAAATCAACACATTGATGATTTTCAGAATTTAATACAAGATGATGTAGTATAGTATTACCATTATGATCTTGTTTAGCACAACATAAATTATCAAAATGATCCTTTAAAATATATAAAGCTAAATCAAGATTATTATCATTAAATGCATTAAGAGCAGTTAAAGTATAATCTTTAGAACCACCAATTAATAAATTATTTTGATTAACATTAAATTGTGTAATAAAATCTGATGATGTTTCAGATAATTCATTAAATGTTTTACCAATTAATTTTTTAAGATAAATAGAATTATTCATTATAATATAAGTATATATATATTTTTTTTTTGAATAAATATTTTATATATAGAATATATAATCTATTATGCCTGAAGATATAAAAATTCTTGTAATTTTTTTAATTATTGTATTGATTGTATTAGTATGGATGCAAAGTCAAAATACTAAACCAATACCAAATCATGGATCACTCTCAAGAAATAATATACAACATTTTACGAATGATGACAAAGCTGTTAATTTAAATAATAGAGTAGATTCAAAATTAGTTAATAAAGAATCATTAATGAGAAAAGAAGAAGAAGTTGATAAATCACGATCATCAAGAGAAAATCAAAAAATTACATCTAAAATTGTTGACAATATACTAAAAAATAATAAACAAAATTTAGTTCAAGAAAGTATTCCAGTAATGTCAAATAATTTAGCAGATAATTCATCATCATTCTCTGAACAAAGTGAATATACTAATCCTGTTTTAGAAGAAGTAAATAATGACAGAGATTATGTTGATAGTGATCAAGAAGCATTAGATGATTTAATTAGAGAAGTAAATACAGGAAATGATCTAATAGTAAATAGTCCTGACAGAGATGTATATACAAAAAAAGCAAAAAGTATTAATGCAGCATCTAGTTATAGAAAAGTAAATTATAAAGATTCAAATTATAGATATGATTATAACAACAATGGTCCATCATATGCAAGTGAAAGTGAATTAAATAATTTATATGACAATGCATTAATATTTAAGAACAATGAAACAAGTTCAAATAATAATTTTAAAGGATTTAACGAAACACCAGACAGTTATGGAGATGCAAATTTAAAAGATTTTACACCAAAGGGTCAACAAAGTCAACAAGAAAAAGTTATGTCATTATATAATTCTAATGAATATTTACCAAATGGAGATTTATTAGATAGTAAATTAGCAAAAGGTTTTCAAATATTAGATAATCCAGTATCAGTATCCAATCCAAATTTAATTCCAGTATTAAAGAGTATACCAGTAAGTTCAGTATTAGGTTCAAAGAGAAATTCAACATATGATATTAGATCTGAACCACCATGCCCAAAGACTGTTGTAAGTCCATTCTTAAATTCATCAATTATGCCAGATATTTACTCAACCCAAAGAGGCTGTTTATAAATAACTAATAACTAATAACATAAAAATTTTGAAAATTAATATTAATAATTAATTAATATTAAGTCATATTAACAATATATATAATAACAATATATAATAACAATGGATATTGAAGCTTATATAAATAACAATATTAATGATATTATTGATAATGATATTTTATCAGAAGATGTCAATATATTAAATAATATTAATGAAAATAATGAAGATAATGAAGATGATAATATATTTGATATAAATAATTTACAAGAATCTTTATATTTAAAAAAATATGATAAAAAAGAAAATCATAATCATCTTAAAAATATTAAAGATTATAGAGATCATGAAGATCACGGAGATCACGGAGATCACGGAAATCATGAAGATTACGAAGATCGCGGAGATCACGGAGATCACGGAGATCAAGAAGATCAGATAGATGATGGTTTTTATTATTTTCATTTATTAAATATATTTATAAAATACTACAATGAGAAGTATGAGAAAAGAGATAATTTTTTTTCAGGAATTGAAGACAAAGATAAAGACACATCTACAATGATGGAATTATTTTTTGAGTCAATGATAGAATTGAAGAGTATAAAAGATAGATTAGATATAAATAATGAATCATTATTAAATTTTTATTATAAACAAGAAGAAAAAGAGAAAATAAATTCATTATTTGAATATGATCAAGTGTATTGTTTAGAATATAATAAAAATAAAATTTTTAGCTGTTCACTATTAATATGTTTAAATTATATTTATGATAATGAATTGGTAGATGATTCATGGATGATATATAATTTGAAAGAATTATAATAATTTTTATATTTTTATAATTTATTTAAAAAATATTTACTATAATAGTAATAATGGAAGATACTATATTAAAAAAAATGCAAAATGATTTAAAAAAGTCAAATGCAATCATATTAAATAATAATGATAATATATCAAATATTAAACAAAAATTAAATTCTAAATATACAGAAGATATATCTGATAGTGAAGATGATTTATCTTCATATAAAAAACGAAATACACCAATAATTCAAAATATGAAGATTAATAAAAATAAAGTTAAAGAACAACCAGAAAAAAAAAATAAAAGTATGCAAAATAAAGTAGTTAAAAAAGAAAACAATGATTCTACAAGTTCTAGTGAAAATAAAGATAATGAAGATAATGAAGATACAAGTGATGATGAAAGTGGTGAAGAAGTAGGTTATGAATATACGGAAGAATTCAAAGAGAAAGTAAAGACATATGTAAAGAATGATGATAAAATAAGAGATTTACAAGCAGAAATAAAGAAACTTAATGGTATTAAAAAAGCAGCAGAAGCAGATATTTTAAAGCATTTAGAAAGATTAGGTGAGAATAATATAAATATAACAGGTGGTAAATTACGAATAAATCAATATGAATCAAAAGATAGTTTAAAAGAGACGATAATAAAAGAAGCATTAGTAGAGAAAATCAAAGATCCGACAGTAGTAGAGACAATATTTACGAAAATCAATGAAAAACGAGTAGCAGGATCTAAAATTCAAATATCATTAAAAAGAACATTTGAAAAAGGTAAAAAATAATTAGTTGTTACCTAATGGTATAGATGCGACTAATCCAAAGGGTCCTGAACTACCTAAACCTACAATTAATTTAGTAGATATATTTCCTGTAAATAAAGGAAAATAAATGGAAGATGTAGGATAAATATATGGATTATAAATAAGTAATGGATTTCTATCAGCACCAGATCTAGTAAATAATAATTTTTCAGATGAAGAAGATGACGAAGAAGAGGATGAATCATATTTACTATATCTACTTAATTTATGATGTTTTTTGTGTTTACCGCCAGTTTGGTTATGATCTAATTCAGAATCATCATGATCATCTTTTTTTAATTCAGAATCACTATGATCGTCATGATCATCATGATCTCCGCCAGTTTGATCTAATTCATCATCAGAAAAGCCACCTTCTTGTTTAATAGTTTTAATTAATAGTTTTTCATTAACTTTTTTATTTTTTAATTTTTTCATAGAATATTTTACTCTATCATTTTCTACATTTTCATTAACTTTATAATGGAAAAGTTTATTATTTTTATTATTTTTAAATGAGAAATAAAATTCAGGAGTATAATTTTTAATATTTGATGAAAGCTGTGACCATAAATCTTCTGCAGCAGAATTTTCATTTTTTTTATTAGATTTAAAATTTTTATTAGTGACTAAAGGATTAATTAATGTATAACTCATATTTAATATATTTATATAAAAAAATTTATATATTAAAATCAAATATAAAAAAATTGATTTATAAATTAAAATTTAATACTATTAATAAAGATGAATAATACAAAGAATATTTTATTCTTAAAAACAGCATATGTTATTCCATTTAAGACATTAACAGAAGTATTGTCAAATGTATTAACGGAGACTACATGGGTTTTCACAGCCCCTGATCCAAAAGATCCAGATAAGTTTGCTGGATTAGAAATAGCAACAGCAGATACATCAAGAACAATATTTATTAAAGTGCGATTAGATGCCAAAGAATTTGAGCCATATTATTGTAAGTATGAGCGATTAGAACTGGGTATCAGTTTACAAAATTTATACAAATTATTAAAATCAGTAGATAAAGAAGATACTATGTCATTTTATGTAGAAGAGAATGACAAACAAAATTTAATAATAGAAATAGAGAATCAAGATAAAAAGAGCAAGACCTTTTATAAATTAAAGTTAATGGATTTAGATCAGATTCAAAAGAAGACAGCCAAAATAGAATTTGATATTAAAATAACGATGCCAAGTAATGAATTTCACAAATTATGTAGAGAAATGAACAACATAGCGGAGTATGTAGATATAAAATGTACATCAAAAAACATAATTTTTACATGTAAAGGAGATTGTGCAGAACGAAGTACGATATATAAATCAGAAGAGGGTGGATTAAATATATCAAATGAAAATAAGAAGATACACAACATAGTGCAAGGAATATATGAGTTAAAGAACATAGTATTATTTACGAAATGTGCGAACTTGTGTAATGATATTGAGATATATATGAAAAATGATTTTGCATTAACAATAATTTATACGATTGCAACACTAGGAACAATTACGATAGCATTATCACCAGTAAAAGAAGAGAATATCAAGAATATATCTTATTCATATAGTGATGATGAAGATGATTTAGAGATAATTGGAGGTGGATTAAACAAGTTAATGGATGACTAAGATATTTTTTTATAAAAAATTATTATAATTAAAATAATTATAATAAATAAAGTTAAAAAATGAAAAGTATAATTATTTTTGATTAGATTTATCTTGAATATTATAATAAGAATCAATTAATTGAATACTATTTTCAGATAATACTTTACGAACAGTATTTTTAATATCAATATCAGCATTGAACATTTGTAAACTAATAATAGGAACTCTAACAGTTATTTCTGTACCATTATTTCTAATATTAGAAACATATACATTAACAGTAGAAGGATCAGTAATAAAAGTTGAAGTTAATAAAGCATCGTGTATTAATTTAGTAAGATTATCGTAATTAATATTTTTATCAAAGTTAGATACAGTAAAGAAAATTTTATATAATCTATTATTATTTTTAGTATGATTAATAATAACATATTTTTGTAAATCACTATTAGGTATAGTATGTGGAACAGAACTACTATAAATAGTTGTTGCAAATAAACCAAAAGAATCTACTGTTCCTATTATACCATTAATTTCAATAATATCACCAATTTCAAATGTATCACTTAAAGAAACAACAACACCAGATGTGATAGATTGTAAAGTTGGTTGTAATGCCAAACCAGATGTAACACCAATAGCTGCAATTAATGCAATTAATGTACTTGTCTGTACACCAAAATTACTAATAATCATAATAATACCAAATAAAAAGATAACATAGTATGATAAATCTGATAATTGACTATATATTAAACTATTTTTACCATTAGATGGATTCATAAAACTTTTAATATAATTTTTAGCATAAGTAGCAATAGTAGAAAACATTAAATATATAAGTAAAGATTTTATTAATAATGGAATAAAACTAGCAAGATAATTTTTTATATCATTAATAACTGCCATATAAATGTTGTTATATTATATAATAATATAAAAATAATTTAATTAAATAAAATTTTCTTTTGCACCGCCATAATATTTAACAGCATGTCCTTCATTTATCATTAATTCATTAATATTAATATCATCAAGATATAAAACAGCAAGTGGTCTACCGTATTTATCATAATTCATAAAATGAACATTCACAATTTTAAGTAATAATAAATTTGATAAAAAATTTTTAGCTGCAATAGCTTTAATTTTATGATTATCATGATCAATTAAATTTTTTGATGGTTTTAATTCAGGAGTATCAATTCCATATAATCTAACATTAATTTTATAATATTTAATTTTATTAGTAGGATTTGTATCTGATTTTATATCAATAGAATCAGATTGATTAAAGTTATAAATATGTATATTGATAGGTAATAATAATGTTACAGTATCACCATCATAAACAGATATAACTTTATAATTACCTTTAATATTCTCAAAACTAAATTTATCAATATTAGTATCAATAACGTTACTAGTTGATATACAACAATTAAAATATCTACTTATATTAAACATTTTATTTAATATACTTATTTAATAAAAAAAAATCAATTTTTATAATAAAATTATTAACAATTTTTAATAATTTTTTAATATTCAGGTTTAATTGGCTTAATTTTAATTGAATATTTATTAATAACATTTCCAATATCATCTACTAATAATTTTTCAATTGGACCATGATTTAATATGTTAATTTTAAACCATATTTTAATAATTACACAATATGAATCTAAATTTAAATGATCTATTTTTTTTGGACTAAATGAAATACCGTTTATAACTTGCCACATATTAGGAGTAAATTTTAATAATGTATTATTGACCATGTGATATGTCATATTTTTTAATAAATTAAAACCATCTTCTAATGAATCAATCTTAATAGAACATATGCTACCATTTCTATTTTCAATATCTTCCCACATTGGAAATATTTCATTTTTCATTATGAATATGTCAAAATCTGTATATTTACATTCACCTGAAATTTTATTTAATGTATTGAAAAATTGAGGTAAATTTACCCATTTAGATATTGTTGTAATATTGTGATAACTCTGATAATCCCAGTTTTTATCATCATTGTGATGAGCTAATATTCTATAACTTAATGGCGTGTTTAATTCATCTAAATTATTTGGTATATCAATGTATTCACATTCATTATTTTGAATATGTTTTTGTTCTTGTTTCTCTCTCTTTTTATTTATTATAGTTGAAAATCCTTCATCTGGTGCTGTAGTTATTTTTGATTTATTTATTTTTTTACCATACATTTGATTATTCATTAAATTATTATCATTCTTAAAATTATTCTCATTCTTAAAACTCTTCTTATAATATTTATTAAATAATTCATCTTCTATTGTATTTATATCTTTTTGTATTTTAGTTTCTTTATTAAGTTGTTTATTTTCTACATTTTCTTCATTATCACTATCATTATCTAAAATAGAAAAAGTATTATTAATAGATTTAACTTCTTTATTCTTAGACATTTCTATATTATAATTTTAATATAATTAATCTTTTAATCAATTTTTTATATTTATTATTATAAATAAAAAATAGATAAAAATGAAATAATATGCACACTGTCATTATTGCAATAAGTTAGATTTTCATTGATAGAACTTATATTTTTAATAATATCAACAACTTCACTTTGAGAATATTTTAAAACAGAATTATTACTATTAATAATAAAATCCATACAATATTCATAAGTATATGTAATTAATTCAAAAAGAGATATGCCATATTTATTAATTAAATTATTTAAATAATTATAAGAATCTTTAATATTATTTTCTTGTATAAAGTCTAAAAAACTGATAATATGTTTTTTAGTTGGACAACATAGAATTTTTGATACAATTAATTCATTTATAATAATATATGAATTTTCACTATCATTATTTATTTCTTTTTCTGATTCACATATTATTTTATCATTTTCAGATTTACTTGATACATTATTAAGATACATATGCATTGATTGTAATATATTTAATAATTTTCGCATATCACCATTTGTTTTTTTAATAATTAAATTAATTGCATTTGTAGTAATTTTAATTTTTTCAGAATCACATATTTTTAAAATAAAATCATGCATATATTTACATGGTATTGGGCTAAATCTAAATATAACACATCTAGATTGTATAGCTGGATTTATTTTTTTCAAATAATTGCAAATAAAACAAAATCTAACATTACTTACATATTTTTCAATAACTTTTCTTAAAATTGCTTGAGCATCTTCTGTCATTGCATCTATTTCATCTAATATAATTAATTTAAATGAAGGTGTATCATCATTTTGTTTTAATCCTTTACAAATTACAAATTGTTTAATTCTATTTCTAACAGTTTCAATACCTCTTTCTTCAGAAGCATTTAAAACTAATATCATATTATCAAAATCTTCTTTATAATAGTGTTTTGCAACTGCTAAAATTGTTGTTGTTTTTCCTGTACCAGGCGGTCCATAAAATAATAAATGTGGTAAATTATCTTTTTTCATATAATTTGTAATTGATGTTGTAATTTTTTTATGATAAATTATATTTTTTACAGTACATGGACGATACTTTTCAGACCATGGTAATAACTTTGTTTTATCTTTATTCATAATTATTTTATTTGAAACAAAATCCATAATTTAATATGTAATATTATTTATTAATAAATTTCAATTTTTATATTGTTTATTAAATTTACAAAATTGTAAAAATTGAAATTATTTAAAAATAATATAAAGTATTAAGTCTATATATATACAAATGTTGAATGCACATAGATACAATGAAAAGACTGCATCAATCAAGGAAATTGATTTTACGGTCTTTGGAAATAAAGAAATTAAAAATATTTCAGTATTAGGTAAAGAGACGGCAGGTTTAGTTGTGCCAGATTTATATGACAATACTGAACCGAAAAAAGGAGGTTTAATTGATCAACGTATGGGTGTTACATCAAATGAACTAGAATGTTCAACATGTGGTTTAGGAACAAACTATTGTGTTGGTCATTTTGGTCACATGGATTTAGCAGAACCAGTTTTTCACATGGGCTTCTATGATTATATAATTTCACTACTTAGATGCATTTGTATTAAATGTTCAAAATTATTAATTTATAAAAATGAAGATGAGATAATGGAAATGTTAAAATCCAAAAAGGGTAAAAATAGATTAGTAGAAATAAAAAACATGGTTAAAAATATTACACATTGTCAAAAAACAAATTATGGATGTGGTGCGCCAGTTCCAAAAATTAAAGCAGATAAAAAGAAGACAACTGTTGAAATTAATATAGTTGCAGAATATCAAGTTGCAGGTGTTACTGAAGATACAGCGGATAAGAAAGTAGTTCGTGAAGTATTAACGCCATTATTAGTTTATAATATATTAAAAAATATTTCAGATCAAGATTGTTTAATAATGGGTATTGATCCAAAGAAGACGCGACCCGAAGATATGATACATACAACATTTCCAGTGCCACCGGTTCAAGTGAGACCATCAGTACGAGGAGATATAGCTGCATCAACAACTCGCGAAGATCATTTAACAATAAAATTATCAGATATATTAAAAGCAAATATAAGAATTACTAAACATAAAGAGAACATGAATGAAAATACTATAAAATATTTTCAAGATCATGTATCTTATTTACAATATCATGTAGCAACTTACTATGATAATGAATCTTTAAAATTACCAGAATCACAACAAAAAGGCGTTCTTACCAAGTCATTAGCATCAAGACTTAAAGGTAAAGAAGGTCGTATTAGAAATAACTTGATGGGTAAGAGAACAGATTTTAGTGGTAGAACGGTAATTACGCCAGATCCAACATTAAGTATAAATGAATTAGGAATGCCAATAGCAATAGCTAAAAATATTACATTTCCAGAGATAGTAACACCAGATAATATAGAGTATTTAACAAAATTAGTAAAAAATGGTAGAGAGAAATATCCGGGTGCAAATTTTGTAATACCAGCAAGATCTGCAGATTCAGATGGAAAGTTACCTTTAGATTTAAGATGGTGTAAAGAAAAGATAGAATTAAGATATGGAGATGTGGTTGAACGACATATAAAAGACGGAGATATAGTTCTTTTAAATCGTCAACCAACACTTCATAAACAAAGTATGATGGGTCATCGTATTAAAGTAATAGATAATCCAAATTATTGTACATTCAGAATTAATCCGAATGTTACAACTCCTTATAATGCTGATAAAATGATGTCAGTAACAGCAGACTTGTGTTATCTGCTAGTTTAACTTAAAGTTAAGCGAGACAATGATATGCGGGAAACCCTTAAAGTTATTGATACCAAGTTAATTAGAGTGATTTAATTAATGGCTTAATCGAAAGATTCAAGGTATGGTAAAAATTCAATAAATATATAGGCAATCCGCAGGTTTTGTTTCTTTATTTGTTATTACAAGAGTAAAGAACTTGACCTCAGAGACTACGTTGTTGTCGGTCAATAATGATGGTTTGGTAAACCTGAATTGGCTTAAGGTATAGTCCACTCCTACAGGAAACTGTACATACAAGTAGTATTGTATGGGATAATGATTACAAGAGGAAATACTTGTATGAATCTGGTATAAAGGTTCGACGGTGATTATTTATTTTGTCACCAACAGCAAGCTGCTAATTAAGTTACTATTCAAACTTAATTAGATAAACAGTGTAAGAATAGTCTAGATATAACTTGCTAGTCTTATTTTAAATAAGGCAAGATTATTAAATTGTTCGGGAACACCTTAAAGCATTACATACTAACCATATTTTGAAAATTATATGGGGTTTCGCGTAATAGCGAAAAAATGATAATTAATTATAAAAGATTAAATAAATATTAAGTATAAATATTAAGTAAAATGATAAGCATAATAGAATTAGAAAGTGATGTCAAATGTCATATATATATAATCCGAAATAAAATTGATAATAAAACATATATAGGTCAAGCTGTATCACATAGATTAAATAAAGGAAAATACAGATATTTTGGATATGATGGTAGATTTAAAGATCATATATCTGAAGCAATTAATAATACAAAAAAAAATCAATGTACTTATTTGAATAATTCAATAAGAAAACATGGAATTAAAAATTTTTTTGTAGAATTAATTGAAACATGTGATAAAAATAATTCTGATAATAGAGAAATTTATTATATTGAAAAATATAAAAGTATTTACCCAAATGGTTATAATTTAACAAAAGGAGGAAAAAACTTTATTAATAATATAAAAATTATTGATAATGATTTAATTAATCCTAAACTAAATAATAAACAAAATAAAAGAGGTAGAAATTTTGGATATGTTCATAAAGAAGAAACAATTAATAAAATGAAAGAATTTTATGTTGAAAAACAAAATGATAAACATTTTATTGAAAGTAAAAAAAAATGTATGAAAGATAGTATTTCTAAATTTTATGAAAATAAAAAAATAGAAACATTATCTAAATATAATTTAGAACTTCCATTAGAACAATATATTAAATCAGTATGTTTAAAAAATACTAATATTATTCATAATTACATGATCAAAATAAATGATAAAAAATTTAAATTAATAAATAACGATATGCTTGATATAAAATATGAAAAATTACTTAATATACTTAAAATTAGTTATCAAAACAGTAAAACTTGTAATGATATTCCGAAAGGATAATAGGTTACCCGCAGCCAAGCATCTAAGTCCATTTAGACAGGATATGATGAAGGTTCAGAGGCTTAACAGTAGTCGGTTAGTAATGAAGGTTTAGTCAACCCGAACTAGCTTAAGATAAAGTCCAATTGTCTTTTGAAAGAAAGAATGAGAGAATATTTTAAAAATATATACCTAAGTTTATTATTATAAATATGGTATATGAGTATTCTTAATGGAAATGAATATATTTTGTCCTCAGAGTATAGAGGCACAATATGAATTAGAAGAGATAGCAGATTTAAAATTGCAGATAATAACGCCCCAACAGTCAACACCGATAATTGCGATGAAACAGGATCAATTATTGGGTGCATATAATTTAACATCGGAATATTACAAGATAAGTTGGCAAGATACGATGAATTTATTAACAATTACAGAGATAGAAGATTTAGATGCAATTAAGAAAGACAAAGATTATACAGGTAAAGAGATATTTTCAAACTTGATACCAAAAAAGATAAATTTATTAAAAGGTCCAATAGATAAGCCAAAGATATTAGTAAAGAATGGTATAATAAAGGAAGGTTTATTAGATGAGAATTCATTAGGTGTTAAAAAATCCAATACATTAATTCAGTTAGTATGGGATGAGTATGGTGTAGAACCAACAAGAAAATTTTTAGATAATATTACAAGATTAGTAAACAATTATAACATGTATCATGGATTTAGTGTAGGTATAGGTGATTTAGAATTACCTGAGATAATGTATCATCAAATGAAACAAATTTTTGATACAAAAAAATTAGAGATTCAGCATGAAATTACTGAAATAGAGAACAATCCAGATATGTTAACTGAAGAATTATTTGAAGCAGCAGTTAATCAAAAATTAGCAAATATTCGTGATGATATTTCAAAAATAATAATGAGTAATATTAAGAAAGATAATAATATTAAAATCATGATTGAATCTGGTTCAAAAGGAAAAGCAATTAACTTTGCACAAATGGCAGGTTGTGTAGGTCAACAAGATTTTCATGGAAGTAGAATATTAAAGAATTATAATGGTAGAACTTTACCATATTTCTTTAAGAATGATGATTGTGCAGAAGCAAGAGGTTTTATTGAAAATTCTTTTATTAAAGGTTTAAATTTACCAGAATTTATTTTTCATCATTTATCTTCTCGTGAAGGTTTAATTGATCAAACTGTTAGATCTGTTACACCAGATACTAAAATAATGATTTTAGAAAATTCAAAACCAAAAGTAGTAGAAATTGGTCCATGGATTGATTCACATTTAGAAGAGATATATAAAATAAATCCAAATTTAGTAGAACATGATAAAAATAACTTTGAATTACTTAAAGTTAATAATATTATAATTCCAACATTAGATGAAAATGGTAAAGTTACTTGGGGTGATGTTACGGCAATTACAAGACATGATCCTGGAATGCAATTATTTGAAATTGTTACAAGAGGAGGAAGAAAAGTTATTGTTCCTGAATCAAAATCATTATTAATTTGGAATGATAAAACTGAGAAATTTGAAGAAAAATTAACACCTGATGTAGTTGTTGGTGATAGAGTTCCTGTTACAATGAATCTATGTGAACCACCAGTTATTAATTATTCAGTTAATATAACAGAAAATGATAAATTTATATTAAATAGAACAAATGGTGAATTAACAGGTTTATTTTTAGCAAATGAATTTAATAATAATGATAGTAAAATATTATATGAATTTTTAGATAAAAATACTAAAAATAGTAAAGTTAATGAAAAACAAATTCCTGATTTTGCTTTTAATGCATCTGAAGAATATATAATTGGATTATTAAATGCATATATATCAAAAAATTACAATACAGATGAATCAGAAATTATTATTTCAAGTAGTTCAATAAATTTATTATATGGAATAAGTATGTTATTAAATAGATTCGGAATATTTGCAGATTTAGATACTTATAATGATAATAATATTCTTAAAATAAGTAATAAATGGTTTGATAAATTAAAATATAAAATTGGTTTATCAATTAATAACGATAACAATATAAATTTAGATTATAAAGAGCAAGAAGATGTAGTTTTAGATAAAATTATTGAAATTAATCCAATTGAAGTTTCTAAATACAAGAAATTATACGACTTGACAATTCCATCAACTTTAAATTTTATTATTTTCAATGGATTAGGATGCCGAGATACGGCCGATTCCGGATATATTCAGAGAAAATTGATTAAATCTACAGAAGATTTCATGGTAAATTACGATGGAACAGTAAGAAATGCGGTAGGTAGAATACAGCAATTCATATATGGAGATTGTGGTGTTGATACAGTAAAACAGTATGAATATAGATTTAAGATGATGGAAATGTCAAATAGTGAAATAAATGATAAATTTATATTTAATAAAGAAGAATTAAAGAAGGTAAAGAATTTTACTGAGAAAGACAATGAAGTATATTATAATAATTTATTAGAGATGCGTGATAAATTACGAACAACACAAATAAAAGCAACAGTAAATAATATTGTGTTAGAAACAAGTTATATGTTACCAATAAATATATATCGTATAATAGATAATATAAGGAATGATCCAAAATTACAATCAAAAGATATATTATATGATGCGAAATATATAATTACAACAATACTTAATATACTTGATAATAAAAATACAAAATTATATTGTATGACAGAAGAAGAAATGAATAATCCAAACAGTGTAAAATTCAGAGATGATTACACTGCAAAGACTGCATTAAGATATGCATTATTTGAATCACTATCACCTAAATTATGTATTTATAATTATAAATTGAATAAAGAACAATTAGATAATATAGCATCAGAAATGATAAAAAGTTTTAATAAGAGTATAGTAGAACCAGGTGAAATGGTTGGAATTATTGCAGCACAAAGTTTAGGAGAACCAGTAACTCAGATGATGTTGAATAGTCTTGATTGGACTGAAGAAATTCTTGTTCATGATTCTAAAAATAATACAGATATAGTTTTACCAATTGGAAAATTTATTGATGAACTTATTGAAAATAATAAAGATAAAGTTACCAATCCAGATGATAATTTAGATGCAGAAATGAAAAATATTTATTATCTTGATACTAAAAATCATAATTATCAAATAAAATCAGTTGATGAAAATGGTAAAATATCATGGAAACAAATTGAAGCAATTACAAAACATTTACCAATAAATAAAGATGGATCAGATACATTAATTAAAGTTACAACAAGAACTGGTAAATCAGTTATTGCAACTAAAGGTAAATCATTTTTAACTCAAAAAGATAATAAAATAGTAGCAATTAGAGGTGATGAAATTATTGTTGGTGATTATTTACCAATTGCTCGTGAATACTTGGATAATAAATATTTAAATAGTAATTTTATTGAAGTAATACCATCAGTTAAACTAAATTCAACTGATAAAAAAACATTTAATAAAAATGAATTAAGAGAAATATTAGAAAATACATCAAATGATAATGATAAACAGATAATTAATCAATTATTAAATTCTGATGTTTTCATGGACAAGATTGTATCAATTGAAGAAGTTAAACCAACAAAAACATATGTGTATGATTTTACTGTTGAAGATACGAAAACATTTATTATAGCTAATGGTTTATGTTGCATGGATAGTTTTCATGCATCAGGAATTGGAGGTATGGATATTGGTGTAGATAGAATAAAGGAAGTATTTAGTTTATCAAAAAATCCAAAAAAGCCGTATATGATGATTTACATGGATAAAGAGCATCAAAAGAATAAAGATTTTGCGAATAAGATAGCATCACATATAAAGTTCATAACGATAAAAGATTTAAGAACGAATATAGAGATATATTATGACGAGAATCCATATGATAAGGATGGATTTATGGAGAAAGACAATGTATTTAATATATTTTATTCTTATCAATCAAACAAACAGTGTTGTTTAAATTCTATAGATGGTTTACCATGGTTAATGCGAATAGAGTTTGACAAGGAGAAATTATTAAATAAAGAAGTTACATTACTAGATATAAAGAGTAAATTTTGTTTTGCTTGGGAAAAGCGATATCAAGATACAAAGAGTTTAAAAAGAGAGAAACGACAGATATTAGAAAAAATAACTCAAATAGCAGTATTATCAAATACGGACAATGATGATAAACCAGTAATTCATATAAGATTTGATTTAACAAATTACAATTCATCAACAATAATAGATTTTATGGATATGTTTGTTGATAATTTCAAGTTAAAAGGAATATCAGATATTGATGATATATTATTTGGAGGAAAAGCCAAAGAAGAAAGATTTATATCTTTTGATAATCCGGATAAAGTATTAGAGAAAAATAATGAATATGTAATTTATACGAAGGGTATTAATATGGATGAAATAAGAAATATAATTGGTGTTGATTTAAATAGAACATATTGTAATGATATAATAACTATATATGAAATGTTTGGGATTGAAGCAGCACGAAATTTAATAATCAGACAAATTATATCAGTATTATCTGAAAATGGTTCAAGATTAAATTATCAACATATTTCTATTTTTGGTGATTTGATGACCAATATGGGTAATTTAACATCAATAGATCGTCATGGATTAAACAAATTAGATACTGATCCATTATCACGAGCATCATTTGAGAAGACAGTTGATCAATTAATAACAGCTTCAGTATTTAATGAAGTTGATTATATGAAATCAGTATCATCTAGAATTATGGCTGGCTTATGTATAAAAGGTGGTACAGGATTATGTAATTTAGTATTGGATAAAGATTTATTAGAGAACAGTGAATATACTACAGATATAGGTCAATTATATAAGAAGACTTTTGAAGATATTACAGCGAATCAGCAGATTGATGAAATAAATGAAGAAGTATTTATTCCAACATTATAAAAATAAGTAATAAAACATTTTATTAATAAAATAATTTTTTTATAAAATTTAATTAGATAAAAATTTAATTAAGTAGATTTTTAAGTATATCAACATAATTTCTATTATATTTTTCAGTAATATCAGAATCTGAAAAGTCGGGATATTGATTTTTATAGGTAATTAATTTGGAAGGATCTGGATTTTGTTCTAGAGCATTATCATAATAATTTTTAATTTGTTTTAAAGAAGATTTTTTATAAATATTATTATTTTTAATAATACTATCAATTTTATCTATGTCATCGTCAGTTAATAATGGACCCATCGTAATAACAGATAAATTATGATTTTGTGGTAAATAACAATCAATAATTGGAATTCTAAAAAGATATTTTTCTGGCTTGTTACCTCTTGATTTAATATAAATATCTTTTCCTGTACCA
>Ga0214917_10003497_pt1 | contig 18084 bp, 15 predicted proteins | sample LL_1208_BB_MetaG_FD_177983 | JGI IMG/M metagenome (GOLD analysis project Ga0214917, IMG submission 177983) | Freshwater microbial communities from Lake Lanier, Atlanta, Georgia, United States - LL_1208_BB | ecosystem: Environmental > Aquatic > Freshwater > Lake | place: USA: Georgia | collected...
TCAGTTTGATGCTAAGTATGTTGATTGTGACTATTTATTCAACTCCTAATTGGCAAAAGAAAGGGCTTACTGTTGTACTTTATAGTATTTTAATTTTTATATTCATTTTTATTTTCAGTGACGAGATACGGCATCGAGTAATGCTTATTTGGAGCGAAGCTCATGAATTCTTCTTTAACCAAAACATTCGCACTTCAGGTGGGAATAGACTGCATTATTGGCAAATTAGTTTGGCTATGTTTTTAGATCATCCCCTTATTGGTGCTGGCGCAGGTGCGTTCCGAAGTGGTTTGGAAATTACACAAGATCCGCTTGTAACCAACAACCACTTGCATACTCATAACGAATATTTATCTCAACTTTCTCAGTTTGGGATTGTGGGTTTTATTTTATTTTTAGGTCTGTTAATCAGCTTGGTAAGAGCATGTTGGGATTGGCGACGGCAACCAGTACAAGCTTGTATCTTGGCTGTCGTTCTCATATTTTCTTTAAATGCTTTGTCAGACTCCTCTTTGCATAACGAATGGGAGGGCTGGACCTTGGTTTTTTTTGGTGGGTTAGTTTTGTCCCAAAGGTTTAGAAAAGAACATCAATTTAAATGATGAATTTTTTCATTCATTGGCTACACAAGCAAGGGCAAGAAATTGTCACGCAACCTCTTTCGCATCAAGTCGCCGGAATGCAGGAGGCTTACATTCGCACTGAGGGTTTGAGCAAATTAGGTTGGCGGGTAATCCGCAGGAAAATTTATTTATTTTTCTCAGGGCAGCATAGTTTGATGAAAGACAAAGCTGAAGCTAGTTGGAAAAAAGGTTTATGGATTTATTTCAGAACAGCTCAAATCGGTGATTCGCTGATGGATTTAGCTGCAAGAGATTTTTTTAATTCCTGTGGTTGCCGTGTTGATTTGCTTACCCACGAAAAACTGAAAGATTTATATGAAGCCGACGAATGGTTTGGCCATGTAACTTCAGATGCTAATTCCTTAAAGGCTGAGGATTATGATTTTGTCATTATTCAAAGTGTTCATCACAGAGCATTAAAGGCTAAGGTTCAATTTTTTAAATCAAAACCTTGGCTTTGTATGCAGGGTTTTTATGACGTGCCCGATTTTGCTAGAGCGCCATGGGGCGCGCAAAGACTTATGGATTTTTGGTCGATTCAAAACTACAAAGATTTGGAGCGCCTAGGTACTCAAAAATTATCCAGTCAAAGGCTTGTTTCTTATGAGAACAAAATCACTGATATCACCATAGTTTTGGGAGGGGTAGACCCCGTCAGAACCTATCCGCATTGGGATCAGGTTTTGCAATTGCTTGGTTTTTTTCAAAACAAAGCTATAACCCTTATGGGTACCGGGGAAGTCGCTGAATTGACTGGACAAGCCATTTTGAATTTGAATTTGAAGATTCGTAATATGGTCAATCAACTCAGCTTATCTGAGTGCATAGATGAGCTAGCCCGAACAAAGTTATTGTTGGTTGCTGATGGTGGCGCAATGCATCTCGGCGTAGCTGTTCAAGTGCCGCAAATGGTTTCACTGTTTATTAAAGAAATACCTCCCAATCTAAGGATTCCAAACAGGTACCATGAACATGCAATTGTTAGCAACACGGGATTTATTAAAGATATAGATCCTAGCCAAATTGCAAAAAAAATTGAATATGTATTGGCAGGTGAAATTATTTAAGTTATTAAATGCTCTACATGCGCTTGCAAAGAACGCATGGCCACCGGCCACAACGCTTCAGGGACATCGTCATACGCCAGAGGCAACCAATCTTGCAAAGAGCCATGCGGCAGGGCTTGCATAGCGCGCCGAACTTTGTCTTCACGTTTTAACCGGTGCGCTTTCAATCGCTGTATGCAGTCGATGGCGCTATAAGGTTCACCCCAGAGATTACCAAGCACATAACCATGTGCAGGCAAGATAAATTGAACATGCCACTCGTTACAGGCTAAAACCAGTTTGTCCAAAGAACCAAGGTAGTCGCCCATATGACCGTCGGGCGGGTCCACCACAGTGGTGCTGCCATTGAGCACATGGTCGCCGCTGATGAGCAGGCCGTCTTCTTGCAAAATCAAACACAGGTGGTTTGCAGCGTGGCCAGGGGTATGGATCACTTGCAAGGTGTGCGTCTCACCTCTACTGTTCAACACAATTTCTTCACCATCGTTCAAGATTTTGTCGGGAACAAACTCGCTGTGTGGCCGGGCATGCGTGGAAGATGGCAAACCCATGACTTGCACAGACAAACCATTGGCCAGACATTTGTTTTTCAACAACCAAGCAGCAGGCGAATGGTCTGGGTGAGAGTGGGTACAAACGATAGCGCGAATATCGCCTCTGCAAGCCTGCCACAAGCGCTGAACATGCTCAGCGTCAGGTGGGCCAGGATCCACGACCACAAAACCACTATTGTCATCACCAATAAGATAGCTGTTGGTGCCTGGTCCCGTCATCATGCTGGGGTTGGGTGCGGTTAAGCGACGAACATGGGCCAGCAAGGGCACAGGGGTGTGAGATTGCCAATCTAAGTGATGAACGATTTGCCCATCAGGACAGGTCAATGCCAACTCGCCAAAAGGTGGTTCATGTTCCATGAAGCGTACCTCTTTGCCATGCAGCAAGCCAGCACGTGGACAACTGTGAAACCAAGGTTGTTCGTTGGCACAAGCAGCCAAAACACTGTCCACCGTTGTGTAGCTCTGAAGTTTTTCCAACGTACGAATGGTGGGGAAGATGATGAAAAAATCGCCTGCTGCATGACGCGACAGTGCCACGGAAGGGCTGACCCACACAGGTTCAAACTGTTCTTTCTCATCCGCCACCGGCACTTGTTGCTCGGGCATGCGCGCCACCAAAAAAGGCACATCAAATCGCCTAGGCAAATCACGGTCAGTCACCCAGTGTGCCAAGACATACACTTCATTAGCAGACAGTGTCAAACCATGCGTCAGGCACTGCGCGGCAAAGTTTTCTGATCGCGACAGCAAAGAATACGTTTGCGAACTGACCGGCTTGCCGTCAGCCTCTTTGGCCAAAAGAACACCTAGTTCTTCAAAACTTTCTCGAATAGCAGCTATCGCTTGGGTGAGGCGTACATCATCTTGCATTGGACGTCTCTGGGCCAAATGGTGACAGCTTGCGTCTGCGGCTTCAATGCCACCCCCGGGAAAAACATAGGCACCTGGTGCAAAACTGGCTTGCAGCGAGCGACGAGTCATCAGGACTTCAATGCCATCTTGCGTGTCACGAAGTAACAAAACCGTGGCGGCAGGCAAAGGCTTGGAAGGAATTCGAGCAGGGTGCAGTTGAAAATGGGCGCGGACCATGACCACATTATGACAAGGCGATAATCCGTCAATGCGCATACGATTTACCAAAATGCAGGGAGCTGGCAACGACTTTGTGGTGCTCGATGAAACCCAAGGGTTATTGGGTTTGACGGCTGCCCATTACCGCTTTATCGCCGATCGACATTTCGGCGTCGGCGCGGACCAAATACTCTCTGTTCGTCCATCCACATCAGCAGAGGCAGACTTCGCATACGTCATTCATAACAGCGATGGAGGCGAGGTAGAGCATTGCGGTAATGGTGCAAGATGCTTTGTTCGCTTTGTACGTGCCCAAGGATTAACGGATAAAACCTCTGTCAAAGTTCAAGTGCAAAACGGTGTCATTACCTTGAATGAATTGTCGGATGGTGCTGTTCAGGTAGATATGGGGCCACCAGTTTTTGAGTTATCACGGGTTCCTTTTATCACTAAGCACGCCTCATCGCTAGAGGGTATGGATGGTTTACTCTGGCGATTGGCGCTGCCAAACAAAGAGAGTGTGGACGTGGCGGTGCTCTCTATGGGTAACCCGCATGCGGTAATCCGTGTGGATGATGTCAATGCTGCGCCTGTCTTGCTTTGGGGTGCTCTGATTGAAAACCATATCGCATTTCCCAAGCGAGTCAACGCAGGTTTTTTGCAAGTGCTGTCGCGTACCGAGGTGAAACTGCGTGTGTATGAGCGTGGAGCGGGGGAGACCTTGGCCTGTGGTACTGGCGCATGTGCCGCCGTGGTGGCTGGTATTCGACAAGGCTGGCTAGACCCCAAAGTTAAGGTGCACACCCAAGGCGGTGTGCTGACCATTGAGTGGCAAGGCGAGGGAGCATCTGTGATGATGAGCGGGCCTGCAACAACTGTATTCACTGGCGAGATGGAGATTCCCGAATGAGCAACTCAATTACCCCCATTACAGAGGACGATATCGCCAATTTTTTGGTGAACACCCCTGATTTTTTTGAGCGTCATGCCCAGCTCCTCTCCAGTGTGCGGTTTGTCAGTCCGCATGGCCAACGTGCTGTGAGTTTGCAAGAACGCCAAGCCGATATGTTGCGCGAAAAAATTCGTGCCTTAGAGCATCGCATGATGGAAATGATTCGCAACGGAAGCGATAACGCAGTTCTGGCTGATCGGTTGCACCGCTGGTCACAAAGTTTATTGATGGCCCAACACCCTGCTGAATTACCAAGCATCATCGTCGATGAAATTCAACACCACTTCATGGTGCCGCAGGTGGCTATTCGCGTTTGGCGTGTGGGTGAATCTTTTCAGATTGAGCCATTCGCGCAAGGTGTCAGCGATGAAGTCAAGGCCTTTGCGCAAGGTTTGAGAGCGCCTTATTGCGGCGCAAATGCCGAGTTTGAAGCCGTTGAGTGGTTGGCACACCCACATGAAGCACAGTCTGTGGCATTGTTGCAGCTTCGAAGCAATCATTCACCGTGGGTGGAAGACGGGACCGAAGGGGTTGCTGAGCCTTCAAGTAATACCAGTTTGGGTTTGTTGGTTTTAGCCTCCCCAGACCCCCAAAGATTTCATTCTTCCATGGGTACGGACTTGCTCAGCCGTATCGCTGAGTTGGCCAGTGCGGCCCTTAGTCGCTTGCGTTGAACCAATTACGGATTCGGATGAACGATAGCCAAGAACTGGTGACGCGCTATTTATCGCACGTGCGATTTGAAAAGCGCTTGTCGGACAGAACTGTGGCTTTGTACAGCGAAGATTTGAACAAATTATCACTTTGGGCAGAGCAGGCAGGCTTAGTCAATTTGACATTGATCGATACACCACATCTTCGGCGTTGCATGGCGCAAATGCATGCCAGCGGCAGAAGCCCACGCGGTATTGCGCTCATTCTTTCGGGCTGGCGAGGTTTTTTCAATTGGTTAGGCAAAGAGGGTTTGATACAAGCCAACCCTTTGTCTGGGTTGCGTGCGCCCAAAGCGGCTAAGCCCTTACCCAAAGCCTTGAACGTGGACGATGCAGTGCAACTCGCGCAACACCGCCCTATTGATACAGACCCCTGGTTGCAATCCCGAGATTCTGCAATGGTGGAATTGCTCTACAGCAGCGGACTGCGTGTGGGCGAGTTGATCGGCCTAGACGTTCAAGCCAGTCCTCACGCTAAAGGGTGGATTGATCTGTCAGCAGGTGAAGCGCATGTTTTGGGCAAAGGCTCTAAGCGGCGAAGCGTTCCTGTTGGACAGCAAGCGTTGCTTGCTGTGCAAGCTTGGTTGACCGTTCGAGAGAGCGGCTTGCCAACCAATGCGGTTGACCAAGCGGCTATGTTTGTAGGCCAAAGGGGAACCAGATTGAGCGCACAAGCTGTATGGCAACGTTTGCGCTTGAGGGGTCTTCAAGCCGGCATTGCGACACCAGTTCATCCACATATGTTGAGACACTCTTTTGCCAGTCATGTTTTGCAGTCCAGTGGTGACTTGCGCGGGGTGCAAGAGTTGCTAGGGCATGCCAATATCAGCACCACGCAGGTCTATACGCGTTTGGATTACCAGCATTTAGCAAAGACCTATGACGCCGCCCACCCTCGTGCGCGTAAGAAAACCACATGAAAACTTTGAAACTTAAAGCCGGCAAGGAACGCTCAGCCTTGCGAGGCCACCCTTGGATTTTTGATTCGGCGATTGCCAAAGGTGGCGCAGATGCTGGAGAGACCGTCCGAGTGGAATCAGAGATAGGTCAATTTTTAGGTTGGGCTGCGTTCAGCCCCACTTCTAAAATTCGCGCGCGCATATGGTCATTTCAGGAAGCTGAACACATTGACGCCGCATTTTTCGAACGACAAGTTGCAACTGCTGTTGCCATGCGCTCACGCCTGCAAGTGCATTCCAATGGCGTGCGTCTTATTCACGGTGAGGCCGACGGACTGCCTGGTTTGATTGTGGACAGCTACGACGGCACATTGGTAGCGCAATTTTTATCTGCAGGTACTGAACGATTCAAAGCCGACATTGTCAAAGCTTTGGTTCTGCATACCGGTGCTCAGCGTGTGTTTGAGCGCTCTGATTCTGGTGTGCGAGGTCTGGAGGGCTTAGAAGCCAAAACAGGTTGGCTGTTCAGATCACCTGGCGCCAGTGACGCCACGGCCATGGTGATTCAAGAGCACCATTGGAGCCTTGAGTTGGACATCTTGGAAGGACATAAAACCGGGTTCTATTTGGACCAGCGAGACAGTCGATTGAAATTTGCTGAATATGCCCAACGCCTGGGTTTGCAGCATGTTTTGAACTGTTATGGCTATACTGGTGGTTTCAGTGTGGCGGCATTAAGCGGTATGCGATCAGCAGGTTTACTGGGAAGCGGCGCTACGGTGACCACAGTGGATTCCTCAGCACCTGCTATTGCCAAAGCACAGGCCAATGTCAAGCGCAATGGCTTTGATGAGCGTAACGCTGCATTCCTAGATGCTGATGTCAACGCCACCTTGCGAAGTATGCACAAAGAGGGGCGTCGCTTTGATGGCATTGTGTTGGATCCACCCAAGTTTGCGCCCAGTGCAGCCCATGCCGAGCGAGCTGCCCGAGCCTACAAAGACATCAACCGATGGGCCTTCAAGTTGTTGTCCCCGGGTGGGGTGTTGTTTACCTACAGTTGCTCAGGCGGTATTGCTCCAGAGTTATTTCACAAAATTGTCGCGTCCGCTGGCACGGATGCGGGTGTCGATGCTTATTTTCTTGACCGCGTTCAAGCTGCACCCGACCACCCCATGACCGTGTGCTTTCCTGAGGGTGAATACCTCAAAGGTTTGGTTTTGATGCGTAAGTAAGTGAAGCTTCTTGAATGCTGGCTAAACTGCACCACTTGTTCTTTTTTCTTGTTTTCAAGGTTGAATTGATATGCTCATACCCGCCACGGTTCTGACTGGTTTTTTAGGCGCTGGCAAGACCACGCTGCTCAAGCGCATCCTCTCGGAGTCTCATGGTCTCAAAATTGCCGTGATTGAAAATGAATTTGGTGAAGAAAATATAGATAACGAAATATTGGTCGCAGACACCAAAGAGCACATTGTTCAAATGAGCAATGGCTGTGTGTGTTGCACTATCCGCGAAGATTTACGCACCACTTTGCAAGATTTGGCTGAAAAAAGACGCAAAGGCGAGCTTGATTTTGAGCGCGTTGTCATCGAAACCACTGGTTTAGCAGACCCAGGGCCAGTCGCGCAAACTTTTTTCATGGATGATGAAATCGCTGAAAGCTATTTGCTGGATGCGGTGCTGACTTTGGTGGACGCCAAGCATGCAGCGCAAACCTTGAATGACCGGCAAGAAGCACGTCGCCAAGTAGGCTTTGCTGATCAAATATTCATCAGCAAAAGTGAGCTTGTGTCAGCCCAAGAGCTGGACGCATTGCAGCACCGCTTAAAGCACATGAATCCTCGGGCGCCGCAGCACATTGTGCATTTTGGTGAAGTCGCAATAGACAAAGTGTTGGATTTGAGGGGCTTCAACCTCAATACTACTTTGGAAATTGACCCCGATTTCTTGAGTGACAGTCATCACCACCATGCACATGATGAACATTGCGATCACCCCTCGCACCACCATGACCATGCACACCACGAACATCATCATGACCATGGCCACCATCACCACCATGATGACGATGTCAAAAGTTTTGTCTTTAAAGCCGACCGTGCTTTGGACCCAGCCAAGCTGGAAGATTTCCTGGGCGCTATCGTCAATATCTATGGCCCACGCATGTTGCGCTACAAAGGTGTCTTACACATGAAAGGCACAGACCGCAAGGTGATTTTCCAAGGCGTACGCCAACTTATGGGCAGTGATTTAGGGCAAGCTTGGGCGCCTGGCGAGAAGCGAACGAGCAAAATGGTATTCATTGGTATCGATTTGCCAAAAGATATCTTCCAACAGGGCTTGGAACAGTGCATAAGCTGAGTACAATCCGCGCGCCATTGGCTTGATAAGAGGTTTTGCCCTGAGCCCTTGGCACTGGTCACGCATGAAGTAACTAACAATAACCAGAAGCAGTATGGGGCTTGGTGCTAGCGCACTCGACGCCACCCTGTAGGGAGATTTGCATTGAAATCCACAAAGCATTCGAGCAACAGCAAAGCGAAGAGTAAATCCAAGGTCGCGGCTGCAAAGCCTAAGGCCAAAGCTGTGAAAGCACCTGCCAAGAAACCCGTTGTAGCCAAAAAAACCGTTGCAGTCAAAAAACCTGTCGCAGCGAAGAAAGCTGTCGCAGCCAAAAAACCTGTTGCTGTTAAGAAACCCGTGCCAGCCACGAAACCTGCGTCAAAGAAGAAAGCAGTGCCTGTTAAAAAACCTGTTGTTGTGAAGAAGGCTGTTGCCAAAAAAGCTGTCCCAGCTAAAAAAGCCGCGCCTGCCAAAAAAGCAACGCCGCCTGCAAAAAAACCAGCGACTAAAAAAGCGCTGCCGATCAAAAAAACCAAGCCTGCGAAACCTGTAACCAAAACTGTGACAACTGCCGCCAAAACTGTCCCCACCAAGGCCAAAGTGCCTTCACCTCCCGTAAAAACGCCAGCATCTGTTTCCACTCGTGCTGAGTCCACACCAGATAACGCCAAGAAGTCTCCGCGAGCTGCAAAGGCCATGTCCATGATGCCGCCACCTCCTGGGTTGAGCGTGGCCTCCACCATGGCCAAGGCCAGTTATGGCCCCATTTCTGTCCCAACCCTTCCAGCGGTTGTCCCCATGATTCCTGTCAAAAACCCCAAGCTTGCCAATAACTGGAAAACTAAAACAGCTTCGACTGTGTCCGATGAAGAAGTGCTTGCCATGTCCGATGACGACTACATGAATGCACTGCAAATGGCTTTTTTCCGACTGAAATTGGTTCAGTTAAAAACGGATATTTTGGCCAATGCTTGCGAGACCACCGAGCATTTGCGTGAAGACACCGTCATCGTGCCAGACCCTGCTGATCGGGCCACCATCGAGGAGGAGCACGCATTAGAACTGCGCACCCGTGACCGTGAACGCAAACTTTTGAAGAAAATTGAACAATCTATTTCGCGTATCGACAGCGGAGACTATGGGTATTGCGACGAAACTGGTGAACCTATTGGGGTGGGTCGTTTATTGGCCCGACCGACTGCCACCTTGTCGCTAGAGGCTCAACAACGCCGTGAATTGAAGCAAAAAATGTTTGGCGATTGAGTTCGCTTAACAACGTTTAGTGAAAAGCAGGCCCATAGGGCCTGTTTTTTTTGTGCCCAAAAAGCTAATAAATCACATTCGATATTTCTTCTAAGTGCTTCATTATTAATGATTTTTTAAATAGATGACAATGCGAAATACGAGCTAAGTTGTTGATTTTGCTGCAGAAACTTTATTTTAAGTCTTGCAAGTATAGAAAATCCTGTTAAAGTGCAGATAAGTGGTATTTGGTGCAAAAATGTGAGATTCTTCACATTCCCAAGCCATATTTGTGTAACAAGGGGTTTGTAAGCCGTGTTTCAAGGTGCGTCATCACTGAGTTTGGATGCCAAGGGTCGCTTGTCGGTCCCAACACGTCATCGTGATGTGCTGAGCGCAACGACCGCAGGACAACTCACGATCACCCGACATCCCCACGGTTGTTTGATGCTGTTTCCTCGCCCCGAGTGGGAAAAATTCAGAGAGCGCGTGGCGTCATTACCTATGACTGCCCAATGGTGGAAACGCATTTTGTTAGGCAACGCCATGGATGTAGAGATGGATGGCACAGGCCGTGTTCTAGTCTCACCAGAGTTACGCAGCGCCGCTCACATCACCAAAGAGGTGATGTTGTTGGGTATGGGCAGCCATTTCGAACTTTGGGACAAGTCGACCTATGACGCCCAAGAGGCCGAGGCCATGCAGGGTGAAATGCCCGATGTGTTTCGCGATTTTTCGTTTTAACGTGGAATGGCTACAACTGAATGGGCACACACCACCGTCATGTTGAAGGAGGCGGTCGAGGCGCTGGACGTCCAGGCCGAAGCCACCTATGTCGACACAACCTTTGGCCGAGGCGGGCATGCAAGGCGCATCTTGGAAAAACTGTCCCCAGCGGGCCAATTGATCGTCTTCGACAAAGACCCGCAAGCGATTGCAGTGGCACAGTCGATGAGCGAGCCCCGAATGCAGATACGCCATCAGGGATTCGAAGCCCTGAACCAACTGCCGAACCACAGCGTCGCCGGCGTGCTGATGGATCTGGGGGTGAGCTCGCCTCAAATCGACAACCCAGAGCGAGGCTTTTCGTTCCGTCAGGACGGACCGCTGGACATGCGGATGGACACAAGCCAGGGCCAAAGCGTTCACGACTGGCTGGGCGTGGCAAGCACCGACCAAATAGCTCAGGTGATTCGTGAATATGGTGAAGAACGATTTGCCAATGGCATCGCCAAAGCCATCGTCGCACAACGGGATGCGGGTCAACTGCCGTCGACCACATTGGCCATGGCTGACTTGGTTGCTTCAGTTGTCAAAACCCGTGAAGCGGGTCAAAACCCAGCAACACGAACATTTCAAGCCTTTCGGATCTTCATTAACCGTGAGCTTGAGGAGCTTTCAAAGGCATTGGACGCCAGTCTGCAAGTCTTACAACCACGAGGGCGTCTGGTCGTGATCAGTTTTCATTCTTTAGAAGACCGCATGGTCAAACAATTTATCGCGAAGAATGCGAAAGAAGTGTATGACCGACGAGCGCCATTTGCCAGTCCAGCGCGGTTAGCGCTGCGCGATTTGGGGCGTCAACGTCCAAGTGCTGAAGAGGTCAGCTCAAACCCACGCAGTCGAAGTGCAATTTTGCGCGTAGCTGAGCGCTTGCCTTTGCAGGTGACCGAATGACACGCGTCAGTGCTTTGCTGCTGCTGGCGGTAGTGCTGAGTGCGCTGTATTTGGTTCGCACCCAATATGAGTCTCGGCGCTTATATACCGAGCTTGACAGAGCCAAAGCATTGGCGCAAAGGCTTGATACTGAGCACGATAGATTGGATGTAGAAAGGGGCGCACAAGCAACGCCTTTGCGAGTGGAAAAACTCGCTCGCGAACAGATGCATATGAACACCATATCGCCTGCAATCACACAATACGTTTCTGTGCAAGGTGCAAGCAGTGAAAACGTATCAGCCAGTACATCACCCAAGGCGCAGCCATGAGCAGTCGCAGCGTGCAGTACTCTACCAATCCTTTGCTTGCAAGTAAAACGCCGATATGGCGCAGCCAATTCATCGTTGCCGGAATCGCTCTAGGATTCATTGGATTGGTAGTGCGGGCAGCCTATGTACAAGTACTTGATAACAATTTTTTTAAAAAGCAAGGACAGGTTCGTTTTGAGAGAACCTTAGAGATACCTGCCAACCGTGGTCGGGTGCTCGACCGTAATGGCCTCATCTTGGCATCAAGTGTTCCTATGCCCAGTATCTGGGCCAGCCCAGAGGAGATAGACACAAGCAATCCCAAACTCAAAGAGCTTGCACATTTGCTGGAAATACCTTATTCCGAAATAAGAGAAAAAATCAAAGACCCTAAACGCAAGCATGTGTGGCTTAAGCGGCAAGCTGACATGGCATTGGGTAAAAAAATCACAGAGCTGGGTGTTCGAGGTGTTTACACCACCATGGAGTACAAGCGGATGTACCCAGAAGGTGAAGCGGCAGCACATGTCGTGGGATTTACCAATATTGAAAATGTGGGGCAAGAGGGCGTGGAACTTGCCTTCAATAAGCATCTGGCGGGAAAGAGTGGTTCGCGCCGCGTGATCAACAATGGTCATAAGCAAGTCGTGGAAGGCATTGGTGACGAAATTCCACCTGAAGACGGCAGAGACTTACAGCTGAGTATCGACAGCAAGGTTCAATACTTTGCGTATCAAAAATTACGAGAAGCAGTGATTGATAACAAAGCTGTTGCTGGTAGCGTGGTTGTGTTGGATGCGCAGTCAGGTGATGTGTTGGCACTGGCCAACTACCCAAGTTATTCACCAGAAAAACGAAGCAATTTCAATGGCGTACAAATGCGCAATCGGGCATTGACAGACACCTTTGAGCCAGGTTCAACCATGAAACCTTTTGTGATCGCCTTGGCGATGGAAAAAGGCATGGTTAAACCCGATACGCCCATAGACACATCGCCTGGCAAGTTCAATATGAATGGCAAGACCATCACTGACGCACATCCGCACGGTGTGTTGAGCGTGTCTGAAGTGATTCAAAAGTCAAGCAATATTGGAACAGTCAAAATTGCGATGAAAATGACGCCCAAGGATATGTGGGAGATGTACACCCAAGTAGGGTTTGGACAAAAGCCTCAAATCCCCTTTCCTGGCGCAGTCGCCGGACGCTTAAGACCCTACAAAACATGGCGACCCCTTGAACAAGCCACCATGAGTTATGGCTATGGATTGTCAACCAGTTTGTTTCAGTTGGCACAAGCCTATACGGTGTTTGCAAGAGATGGCGAAGTCGTACCCGTGAGCCTTCTTAAGAGAGAGGACAAGGTGGTGGGTGTGCGCGCCATCAGCGCTCAAAACGCGGTGGCAGTTCGACACATGCTCAACATGGTCACAGGGCCAGGAGGCACCGCACCCAAGGCACAAACCATGGGCTACTCTGTGGGTGGCAAAACCGGAACAGCTCATAAGCAAGAAGGAAAAGGCTACGCAGACAAAAAATACAGAGGTTTTTTTGTGGGCATGGCTCCCATTGAAAAACCTCGCATTGTGGTCGCGGTGATGATTGATCAGCCCAGCAATGGACGCTACTTTGGCGGCGATGTTGCCGCACCTGTATTCAGTGAAACTGTGCAACAGACTTTGCGGATGTTGGGCATACAACCCGACATGGCCGTCAAACCACAAGTGGTTGCCAAAGCCGAAGCGGAGTCGTTTTGATGCAAACATTGCAGACGCCTCCACAAGCTGCGCAATGGTTGCGAGAAAAAGTCACGGGGCAGCTTTATATTGACAGTCGCAAGGTCAAACACGGCGATGGTTTCTTTGCTTGGCCAGGTTTGACGCAAGATGCCCGTCACTTTGTTGCGCAAGCCTTATCCCAGGGGGCCAGTGCCTGCCTTGTAGAGGCAAAAGGTATTGAACAATTTTCCTGGATGCAGGACGACACAAGGATTGGGGTCTACACAGACTTAAAACAAGCTTGCGGTCCTATTGCTGATGCTTACTTCGAGTCTCCAAGTCAAAACCTGCAGATGCTGGCCGTGACAGGCACCAATGGAAAAACTTCCACCGCATGGTGGTTGTCGCATGCACTTGACCGTACAGGTCAACGGTGCGCCATGGTGGGCACTTTGGGCATGGGTGAAGCGCATCAATTGCACATTACAGGTATGACAACACCCGATCCCTTGCAGCTACATACACAGCTTCGGCAATGGGTAAATCATGGTGTTAAAGCCTGTGCTATCGAAGCATCATCCATAGGCTTGAAGGAACATCGCTTGGATGGAATGCAACTGAAGATCGCTATCTTCAGCAATTTCACACAAGACCATTTGGATTACCACGGCAATATGGATGCCTATTGGCAAGCAAAGTCAATGCTATTTGACTGGCCAAATTTGCAAGCAGCTGTGATCAATATCGACGATTCAAAAGGCCAAGCACTGGCTAATCAGTTGCAAGCGAAATCAGAGAAAACGCGGCCAGATATTTGGACCATCTCGTTGCATTCCAGTGCAAGGCTGTGTGCGCATTCCGTGCAAATCGGCGAATACGGATTGGAATTTGACGTGGTGGAGGGCGATCAAGTTCACCCCATGAAAACCGATTTGGTGGGTGAATTTAACGTGCTCAACTTGCTGGGAGTTCTGGCTGCAATGCGAGCATTGGGAATAGAACTTTCACACGCCGTCAAGGCGTGTCACAAACTGCCATCTGTACCAGGCCGTATGCAAAATTTGGGTGGTTCTCACAAGCCATGTGTCGTCATTGACTATGCGCACACACCTGATGCTTTGATGCAGGCCCTTAAAGCCTTGAGACCCATAACAAATGCGCGCAAAGGACAGTTGCATTGCATCTTTGGTTGCGGTGGCGACCGCGATGCAAGCAAACGACCATCCATGGCAAAAGCAGCAGAGGACGGTGCAGACTTGCTTGTATTGACCAGTGATAACCCTCGCAGCGAACCACCGCAAACAATCATTGCACACATGGTGGATGGTTTATCTGACCCTCATAAGGCGATCATTTGCATAGACCGAGCACAGGCCATTGCCCAAACCATTGAAAAAGCCAAACCACAAGACGTGATCCTGATCGCTGGCAAAGGACATGAAAATTACCAAGAAATAAAGGGTATGAAAACACCCTTCTCAGATGAAAAACAGGCTTTAGCGGCATTGAGTCTTTGGAGCACCTCATGACGCAAGACCTCAATGTTTCATTGGGACAACTCCATGCCTGGTTGCCACAAAGCCGTTTGATTGGTGACCCTAGCCTGCTGCTATCGCGTATACACACTGACAGTCGCAGCCTGGTTAAGGGCGATGTATTTGTCGCATTGAAAGGCGATCGATTTGACGGACATGATTTTTTAGCACAACTGCCTAGGCAAGGTGTCAGTGTTGCTATTGCAACCCACGGCTTGAAAGAAGCTGGCTTGATGGGCCTTGAGGTAGAGGACACATTGCAAGCATTGGGACAGTTGTCACGTGCTTGGCGTTCTCAGTTTTCAATACCCATGATTGCTGTCACAGGGAGCAATGGCAAGACCACCGTCACCCAGATGATTGCCAGCATATTGCGTGCATGGCAAGGTGAAGACGCTCTGGCAACCCAAGGAAATTTCAATAACGCCATTGGCTTGCCCCTCACGTTATTACGACTGCAAGCTCACCATCGCAGCGCTGTGGTCGAGTTAGGAATGAACCATGTAGGAGAAATTTCTGAACTCGCCAGCTTGGCTTTGCCGACGGTGGCGTTGGTCAATAACGCACAACGTGAACACCAAGAGTTCCTTCACAGTGTTCAAGCGGTTGCTGCTGAAAACGGTGCAGTGATTGCCGCATTGCCACTTAATGGTATTGCTGTGTTCCCGGCCGAGGATCCCTACGCCGATGTTTGGCGGCAAATGGCCGACAACAAACAGGTACTCTGTTTTGGGAAAACGAAAGATGCAGATATTCATTTGGTGAATGGTGAGTGGTCCAATCAACAGTGGCGGCTTAGCGTGCAAACTCCTAAGGGACAAATCAACACCAGCTTGTCTGTTGCTGGCGATCACAATGTACATAACGCCCTGGCAGCCATAGCCTGCGCAGTTGCAGCAAATGTTCCATTCGCTTGCATAGAACGAGGCATTGCTGCATTTGAACCAGTGAATGGCAGATCACGGTCACTGTTTCTCAAATGGGCAGATCGAGACTTGGTGTTGATCGATGACAGCTACAACGCCAACCCAGACTCTGTCAGGGCCGCTATCAATATATTGGCTCAATCATCCCAACCCCGTTTATTGGTATTGGGTGACATGGGGGAAGTGGGAACACAAGGTGCCGCCTTCCATGCAGAGGTTGGACGCTATGCACAAGCCAGTGGCATTGAATATCTCATCACTTTGGGTGAGCTCAGTCGCGACAGTGCCAAAGTCTTTTTAAATGCAAAGCATTGCCAATCAATTGATGAGGTGTATGCACAGGTACAAGCCAGATTACCCATGGTGAAAACAGTGCTTGTCAAAGGATCTCGGTTCATGCGGATGGAGCGTGTGGTGCAAACCATTCAGTCTTGGGTCAACACCCAGTCAACTTCTTCCAGCGCCAAGGAGGTCCCATGTTCTTAAGCTTGGCCCATTGGTTACAAACCATATCGCCTGATTTTGGCTATTTGCGTGTATTTCAATACCTAACTTTCAGGGCGGTCATGGCCGCAATGACTGCGCTCATGATTGGATTGATTGCTGGTCCCTTTGTGATTCGCAAATTGACACAACTCAAGATTGGACAACCTGTCAGAGGATATGGTGTTGAAGCGCACCTTGTGAAATCTGGCACCCCCACCATGGGAGGCGTGTTGATATTGCTTGCCATTGCGTTGTCGACGTTGTTGTGGGTAGATTTGTCCAACCGATTTGTGTGGATTGTGCTGTTGGTTACCTTGGGTTTCGGTGCCATAGGTTGGATAGATGATTGGCGCAAAGTGGTGCGCAAAGACCCTGAAGGAATGCCCTCAGGCGAAAAATACCTTTGGCAATCCATCATTGGTTTGCTCGCTGCGCTTTACTTGGTGTTTAGCATTTCTGAGGTCAGCAATCTGCGTGTGATGGAGCTTTTTTACAGTTGGGTGCGCTCAGGCTTTGATGTTAATTTGCCGCCTAAAGCCGGTTTGCTATTGCCCTTCTTTAAAGAAATTAGCTACCCATTGGGTATCCTGGGTTTTGTGGGATTGACCTATGTGGTGATCGTAGGTTCTAGCAATGCAGTCAATTTGACCGATGGATTAGACGGCTTGGCAATCATGCCGGTAGTGATGGTGGGTTCTGCCCTTGGCGTCTTTGCGTATGTGACAGGTTCTGCTGTTTATTCACGTTATTTATTTTTCCCCCATATTCCTGGTGCAGGTGAGTTATTGGTTTTTTGCTCAGCCATGGCTGGTGCTGGTTTGGCTTTTTTGTGGTTCAACACACACCCTGCACAAGTCTTTATGGGCGACGTGGGCGCGTTGGGCTTAGGTGCAGCTTTAGGGACCATTGCGGTCATCGTCAGGCAAGAAATTGTGCTGGCCATCATGGGCGGAATATTTGTAGCAGAAGCTGTCTCAGTGATGTTGCAGGTCAGTTATTTCAAATACACCAGGCGTAAGTATGGAGAGGGCAGACGAATCCTAAAAATGGCGCCCTTGCATCACCACTTTGAAAAATCAGGGTGGAAAGAAACGCAGGTTGTGGTTCGATTTTGGATCATCACCATGCTGCTGTGCTTGGTGGGACTTTCTACTTTGAAGTTGCGTTGACCATGAAAATGCTGGCAGACCTCCACATATTGGTTTTAGGCTTGGGTAGCTCAGGCTTGGCCATGGTGCGTTGGTGTCTGCTGCAAGGAGCCAAGGTCACCGTGGTGGATAACCGTGAACAACCGCCATGTTTGGCGGTCATGCGCTCTGATCACCCTGAGGTCACATTCATCCATGGGTCTTTTGATGCAAACTTACTGGATGATTCTTCTATCAAGGCTGTATTTAAGAGCCCCGGCTTGTCCCCCGCACAAGTCAAATCTGTATGGACAGCTACCCAACAAAAAGGACTGTGGCACGGGACGGAATTAAGCCTGTTTGCGCATGCCATGGATTGTTTGGCCAAAGCGCAGGGATACCAACCCCATGTGTTGGCCATCACCGGAACCAATGGCAAAACAACTGTCACAGCCCTGACTTCTTGCTTGCTCAAGCGTGCAGGCGTAACTGTTGCCATGGCCGGAAACATTGGTCCAACCTTATTGGATACTTTGCGTGACAACATAGCTCAATTGCCCAAGGCATGGGTGCTGGAGTTATCTAGCTTTCAGCTCGATGGTGAAACGCAATTTGAGCCTACCGCTGCGTGTGTGTTGAATCTCACACAAGACCACCTAGATTGGCACGCAGATATGCAAAGTTATGGCGCTGCCAAATCACGAATATATGGCAACCAAGCTGTTGCTGTAATGCCGCGACATGATGAGACTGTTGCTGCTTTGTTGCCTAAGGACATGGCCAAAAAGAAATCAGACAAACGCCATGTGATTTCCTTTGGCGCTGATGTACCCATCCAAGCAGGCGACTATGGCCTGG
>Ga0214917_10003498_pt1 | contig 18071 bp, 21 predicted proteins | sample LL_1208_BB_MetaG_FD_177983 | JGI IMG/M metagenome (GOLD analysis project Ga0214917, IMG submission 177983) | Freshwater microbial communities from Lake Lanier, Atlanta, Georgia, United States - LL_1208_BB | ecosystem: Environmental > Aquatic > Freshwater > Lake | place: USA: Georgia | collected...
CGCGGAAGATTACAGGGAAGCAGCAAAGAGCTACCGTGATGAAGGCCGTGACGATCTTGCAAAACTTGCCGAACAAAAAGCTGGTGACATCGAAGTTGAGGATAGAAAAGAGATTGAGCAGAAAACCAAAACAGAATTAAAGTCTGCTTGGGATAAAAATTTGCTTGATGAAGTCGAAGCAAATCCTGAACTTAAAGATTCAAACAGCACATTGTATAAAGCCGTATCGGAAATGTTGCAAAACCACGCAATCCTGCGTAACTACCCAGCGGGGATCAAGGATGCAGTGGGAATAGCAAAGGTGAAGCTCCAAGCGGAGTCCGCCTCCGATTTGTCGAAAAAGGTTGCAGAGTATGAGAAAGAACTTTCTCAACTCAGAAAAGCGACTACTCCAGCGTCAGGTCAACCCAAAGGTCCTGCCAAGACTAAAGCTTTTCACGAACTGACTCTTGATGAGCAAGAACGTGAATTGATGAAAATGGCAAGCGAAGTTGACAGAGGTTGAGTAGTCATAACAAACAAGGATACTTAATTATATGGTAACTACTGGTTCAGTCAGCGCACAGTTCCAGACGTACTTCTCGAAGGCGTTATTGGAACGTGCAATCCCATTGCTCCAAATGGAGCAATTCGCAATGAAAGCCCCCTACCCGACCAAAACGGGTGGAAACAAAACGATTCGGTTCTTCCGCTTCGGCGATCCCAGCATCACTGCGATCTCCGCTTTGTCGGAAGGAACGACTCCTTCTTCTGGTGACGAGCGTGATCTCACGTTGTCCTCGGTTGAAGCCACGCTTGTACAGTACGGAAGCAAGATCATCCTAACGGATGTTGTTCTCGCAACCGAATTGTTCTCGCACTTGGCACAGGCCACCAAACAACTCGGCGAAGATGCCGCCCTCCACGCTGACACTCTCTGTCACCGCGCGTTGGTGCAGGACTCCTCGACCAGCACTGGTACTGGCGTAGCCACAAAATCGTACAACCGTTATGCTCAGAACACGACTAACGGCACGACCTGGGCTACTGGTTCAGTTGCTAACGGCGCATTGACATCCACCGACTTGCTCGATGGTGCTACTGCGTTGTTCATCAACCGCGCTCCAAAGATCAAGGACGGCTACGCGCTTGTCGCGCATCCTGCCGTTATCCGTGATCTACAGCAGGACGATGATTGGTTGAAGGTTTCGAGCTACTCGAATCCCGATGCCATCTTCAAAGGTGAAATCGGCAAGTTGTTTGGCGTTTCGGTCATTTCTTCGACTAACGTACAAACCTTCAATACCTCCGCCTCTGGTATCGCTGAAAACAGCGTAGGAACAACTGGTGTCAACACTGGTTATGCCAACGTCCTCCTCGGTGGTGGCGCGTTCGGTGTTCCTAGCTTGTCCTCTATCGCAGCCTCTGGCTCGCCCTTCGCTCCGAAGGTGACGATCCTCGATGCGGCAGATAAAAGCGATCCTTACGGACAGCGCATCGTAGCGTCCTTCAAGACGTTCTACGCGGCCAAGCAACTCGATCCTCGGTTCTTCCGAGTCATCGTTGCGAAGTCCAACTACAGCTAATAATTAAATGGGAACCATGCTAGTTATTGGTATGGGACCTCGGAAAGCTGGGGAGGATAAAACCTCCCCAGCCACTTCCTCATCTGAAAAACCTATGAAAAAAATGGCGAAAGCTGGAATGGTGATGCTACCAGTTTCAAAGTTCGAAATGAACGATGGAACTGAAGATGTATCTCCAGAAGTAGGTGATTCTGTAGAACTCTCTGGAACAATTGACATGATCGAAAATGGCATTGCCCACGTTAATGTGGAACACGCCATGAGCGAGAGTGAATCCAAGGACAAGTCGGAAGACATGGCCGAAGGTGAAAACTCAATGTCCGAAGAGGAAAAGATGATGAAGATGGCCGAGGAGTCGGATAAGGAAAACTATAGCTAATGCCTATTTACCAGTACGAGGACTCCAGAAATGGGAAAGTTGTCGAACTGGAAAAGGCTGTGGCCGAAAGGGATTCTGTCCCTCGTTACCTTAAACGATTCACCGTCCCGCAAAGATTGAGCCTAGTGGGGGTTGGCGAACCCCTCGACAACCCGCTGGGAGTCAATCAAACAAACTTAATGAAGGGGTACTATCGCCAAGAACAAAAGCTTGGCAGTAGATTCAAAAGTGAGTACACGCCAGATAGTATCAAACGTGCTGCTTTAAGGAGAAAAAAATATGGCGAATGAATTTGTAAGAAGCCCACGCAAGGCCAAGGGAAAAGCTATCCGCTTTGATACCCAAGGTCAGACAAACGTAATTGAGTTTACAGCAAGCTCCAGCGGTGGCACTGTTAACACAGTTGCAACATCCCCTGCGTCCTTGAACGTGACTCTTAACGGCACTTCGTACAGAATTGCCCTGCACACCTAATGTCCCGCGCATTAGACAAATTCCAAGGTCAATACGGATTTTCCGTAGGGACAACTGGAACAGCACCTGCTGGCTACTGGGCGATCCAGATGCTATCGGATACCACGTTTAGCGCGATCAGCGGTAAATATGATGGTACTCTGACTGGCGTTACGATTGGTTCAGGCAACATCATCTATGGCGAGTTCGACAGCTATACGGCTGGAACTGGCAAGGTGATCGGCTACATAGCTGGTTAATGATTCAAGCAACCACACCGCCAAAGGTTCTATCCCTTGGCGGGTGATTGCATTGTAATTTTATGCCAAGACTATCTCTAGGACTAGGAGTGCAGGCCATTCGCAAGGTTGGCGGTGGAGGAGCCGCACCTAGCGGGATTGTTGTTGCTACCACAACCGCAATCGTTCTTTCTGGGCTTACTATTGGTTGGACAGTTTTGAACGGAGTTTACACAAAGTCAGGAGATCCAACTAATGTATTTAATGGTGGTGTTGACGGAGAGGCTACTGGGGCAGTATTTTTCAATTCGGCATATACTGGCGGGAATCGAGATGGTGCGGCAATATGGTATGGCCCAATATTTGGCGGGAGTGGCAATGGATGGCAAATAACCTTTTATGATGACAACAGATTTGCCCTTGGATCAGTAGTATCTGCAAACACAGCCATAGTTCCTATTTCTGGATATAGCAACGCTGCTGGATATACTGGCACGATAACACTCACAGCCGCTTGATAACAATATGCCAAGATTATCCCTAGGATTGGGCGCGCAGAATATCCGCAAGATTGGTGGCGGCGGAGCTGCGCCAAGTGGGATTGCGTATGCAGATGCACCAGCAACAGCAATTAGTGCAATCAACTTTACTCTATTCAAGGAAAATACATTTGGAGACGGAAGTCTTCTGTATCAATTTGATCAAGGAACAAATACTCCGACAAATTATTATGCGTATAATGAATGGAATTATGAAGATGGTTTTGGTAAAAGAGCAATTCTTGCTTTTAATGTAAACGCTTCCACATATTACTCAAATCAACCCGAACAAGGTATTGGAAATATTTCATTATCTCCTAATAAATGGTATTTAATTTTATTTGCAGCAGGAGTAGATGAAGAAGGCTCAATTCCGCCAGTACCAAGTGCGGTTTATGTAAATAATTCTACTGGCCAGTCTGGAAGCTATATCCCCACATCTGGCTGGTCGCCAACACTTACAATTCAAAATGGGGCGTATGCAAATGATGCAATCAATTTTAATTTTGCTTTTGGTGGATTTTCAGATCAACTTTCAAAATTCTCAAATACAAATTGGGTAAGTGGTTATGAAGAAGGACAATTTTCATTAACTTGGAATAATGTTGTGACAAATCAATGGGCATTAAATTGCGATGGAAGCGGTACGCTATCAGCGGCAAGAGCCACAAGCACAAATGGAGCAAACTCTGCAATCGTTCCATTGGACGGATGGAGTTATATTATTGGCTCAGGACAAGCAATTACTCTTTCACCATTTTTCCCGTAATGAACATTGCCATCATCATCCTATGCCTTGCCTTTGCCTCCTGCTCGCCACGCAAAGTTGACAACAACCCGCTTCCTGTATATTCGGATATGGGGGCAGCATCTGACCTGGGGGCTACTAAGCCATGAGTGAAGAGCAAGTCTGGGGCATGGAAATCCGCCTAGCCAGAATGGAAGAGCGTCAAGTCCAGCTTTACGCTATGGTAGAAAGATCACTTGCTTTCCATGGGGATGTTGCTAATAGGTTGAGTGCGCTAGAACACTTGCGGACGAAGGTTCTGGCTGTAGCTGGGCTAATAGGGCTTGCTTGCTCAATGGCTTGGGATGTCCTCAAAAACCGCTTTAATTGATAGGGAGATAAAATGGCAACATTAGGAACGCAGAACATTTCAACCAGCTACGTCCAGCTAATTAAAACTAGCGGTCTTACTGGCATAGACGGCACGATCCAGACCATCACCGATGGCAATAACGTATCCTCCGCCCTTCAGCTATCGTCGGCAGGAGTAAACTCAACTGGCACGCTTGGAGTAACCGCACTAGCCACACTGGGTTCAGCAAAGATTGGTACAAGCGGCCCAACGATTACAAAGGTATCCTACGGAACCGCAGCGTTTACTGGATCTACATTCCAAGACCTAGACTCGGTTACAGCGGGATCAAATGTTATAACAGGAACATTTACGGTAACAGGCGCAGCCTTGGGAGACATCGTCTTTGGTGGGCTTACATCAATTGGCTCAAGCACAGGATCAAACGCTACCTTGGCTCAACGGCTCATTCCTTCGTTTAGGGTTGAATCGGCAGATACGATTCGATATGTAATACTTAATACAGATACAGTTTCCCACGGCACAACTCCCGCAGGAACGCTATACGCAACCGCAATGAGGTTTACAACTTAATATGGCCAAATTTAACGCAGGTCAATCTTTCTCCAATGGAGATACAGTAACAGGCCCAACGCTAAACAACATTACTGGGCTACTGGATATTTATACTGGCCTAATCTCCGAGCAAACAGCAATGTCTGCAACGGTTAGCACGGCTGACCAGCTTCTTATTGCAGATACAGACAACGGAGATAGTGGCGCGGCCAATCGCGTAACAGTTCAGAAGTTGTTAAACGATACTTTGACCAATGGAACTTATACCAACGCTCAGTTATCTGGTAACTTGAATGTCACACAGCTTTCTACCCTTGGAACGATCAGTAGTACTACTGGAACCATTCAGACTCTTACCTCAAGTACGGCAAACATTAGCCAGGGATCGGCGATATTTACTAAAGGAACTATTGCCACTCTTAACAGCACAACTGGCACAATTGGTACGCTTGTCGCAACTGGAACAATTACTGGATCTACAAATGTTGTTAACATTGGCAGTGGGCAAATTTACAAGGATGCCACAGGCAATGTTGGGATTGGTGTGACGAGTCCAATATCTAGCATTCATGCAAAACAAGCGACACCTGTATCGAAAATAACATTAGAAGATTTATCAACAAATCGTGTTGGTCAAATTGGTGGAGGATCCGATGGAAGCGGTGGTTTTTTATCATTTTTAATAGGAAATAATGGTGGATCAATTGCAGAGGCGATGAGAATTGATTCGAGTGGGAATGTTGGGATTGGAACCACTTCTCCACTCGTCTCTGCTGGATTTACTTCATTAACTCTTAACGGCACAACTAGCGGAATTTTAGAAATCAAATCAAACGGAACTCAAAAGGGAGTATTTTTTAATGACGGAAGTTTGACTAGATTGAGGTCTAGTGGAACACTAGCATTTGATGCCAATAATACAGAGGCGATAAGAATTGATTCGAGTGGCGGTGTAACTATTGCTGGTCTTGCTGGTTCTGGATCAAGGGCAGTAAATGCAAGTGCGGCTGGCTTGCTTTCGGCGGCATCTGATGCCTCCCTAAAGGAAGAGGTTGTTGGGGCGCACATTGCTGGTCTTGATGAGATACTTCAAATTCATCCAAAGATGTACAGATGGAAAGATGATATTGCTAATCGTGGTGAAAATGCGTCGGTTGAGCTTGGGTTTATTGCAAATGATGTTGCGCCAATAATTCCGTCGGCAGCCCCTCTTGGCAATGATGGTCTTTATGGATTTTATGATAGATCAATTACAGCAGCATTGGTTAAGGCAGTTCAAGAATTAAAACTTGAAAATGATTCTCTTAAGGCTCGGATTACTGCGCTAGAAGCCAAATGACCCTAACCGAAATCGCCCAATACGCAGGCGAGAAGATTGGCAAGACCGATGCCGATACGCTTACCTTCTTGCAGAAAGCCGCAAGCTTGGCTTATCGCCGAGTGTGGGACTTTGCGCCTTGGCGTGAGACTGTCACCAACTCTACCTATTCAGTCGGCACGAACAGGCAGATCACGCTAGGCACGAATGTAGAAACTCCTCTCTCCGTGGCCTACAACGATGCCGAGGTTGATCCGATTGACCTAGCCACCATCATCAGCCAAGACCCAGGATTGCTTGACGATGCGCGGACTGGAGATCCAGATACCTACCATTTTACAGGCCGAAACAGCAGTGGCGTTGCAGAGCTAAACCTTTACCCAAGGCTTAAAACATCTGGAACAATCCCATTGCGTGTTGTGGAAAAGCTGAAGTGTCTTACTAGGACAAACTACATCGTTGACTTTCCTCCGTCTGACTCGGCCTTGAATGACGAGCTTCGCCTGCCCCACGTTCATCATTTGGTTTTAGCCTTAACCCACTCAGACGCGCTTGAACGTGAACGGCAGTACGCCAAGGCGCAAGCCATCACGCAGACGGCTAATGCTGATCTTGCTTTAATGGCTAACTATGAATTAAGCCAAGTCGGTGGCATTAAACAAATCACACCACAAAGTTTAGGCGAGCTAACCATAGAAGAAATGTTCTCGGCGTAAAGGAGGCACTATGCCTTACTACAGCGACAATCTGGACGATGTTCTGGCGTTTGATGGAATCCGTCAATTTAGCGGAGGTCAAGCTAGCGGAATCCAGTCAGATAACTTGGCAGAGAACCAAGTACAAGAGTTAAAGAACATGACCCTATCCCCACAAGGTAGAGTTGAAACTAGGTACGGATTTGCAAATTTTTCCACAGGAGCAACCACAACTGGTACAACATCAGTTGGTGGGCTTAGCTATTACGATACTGCAACCTACGAGCAATTGCTTACAGTTTCCAGCGGAAGATTGTTTGCCATAGACAATGGAGGTGCTGCAACAAGGCAACCAGCACTTGCAACTTGGTCAGCTACCACATCAACTTGGGGTACAACCAATCAAGTATGGGAGAATGGATACTTGGTTTCAGCCACAGCAAGAGTCAATATGACTCAGTTCAATGACCTTGAGTACTTGGTCGATGGTGCTGGATCGCTAATGGTTTGGAATGGTACGAGCGTAAAACAGCAGGGTGGAAAGTTAAGGGCGATTACAGTTGATCCTGCTGGCACTGGTTACACATCTGCAACCGCAATTATTACTGGTCCTGACCTTGGTGGCACACCTCCAACTCTAGTTACAACAGTAGCTGGTGGAGTCGTTACTGGCGTTCTTGTATCGGATAATTCTGGTGCTGGCTATTCCACCACACCAACTGTAACAATTATTGGCAACGGATCTGGGGCAGTTGGTACTCCTTCTATGGGCATACCTCCTACTGCACTGCGTATCATTGTTACCAGCGGGAACAGGTTGTTTGGGGTTGGTAGCGGTGTAGATCGCAATACGCTTTATTGTTCTGACCTTCTTGATGCTGGCCTATGGGCAGCGACCAATAGCATTGTTGTTGGTGGCAATGATGGAGAAGAGATAACCGCAGTTGTGCCATATTACGCCAACCGCCTTGTTGTATTTAAGGCATCTAAGATTTACCAAGTATCTGTCCCAGCCGACATGACTTCTGCTGCTGATTGGGTAGTTGAGCAGATTAGTTCAACAGTGGGGTGCGCGGCTGAAAAGTCAGCAGTGCAGGTTAACTCGGACATATTTTTCTTGGCATCAGACGGAATACGCTCGCTTAGTCGTTCTGTTGCCGATGACTTTACTTCAGTTGGATTGCCCTTGAGCGAGATTATTAAGGACGTTATCCTCACCATCAATCCCGTTGAAATTGGTAAGTCATACGCAATCTTCAATGATAATCGGTACATACTTGCCGTACCCACAAACTCCAGCGACATCTGTAATGCGATGATAGTTTACAATACAATCTTGCAATCCTTTGAGGGAACCTGGAGCTTTGGAGCAATCCAGCTTGCCCAGACAAACTTTAGTGCGCTAGGGCGCAGGCTTGCCGCCAAGTCTTCCAATGGTTTGATTACAAACTACAATGGGTACAAGACCCTAGATTCAACGCTGGAGACTGATTACAAGGATTCTGGATCTTATTATGAGTCCTACGTTTCAACTAGGGCGTTTATATTTGGAGATCCATTTGCTAGTAAATATGGCAGCCATTTTGAGGTAAGCTTTGATAAGACATTTAGCGAAGACGTGGATGTATATATCCAGCGCGATACGGACTCATCGTTTGTATCTGTGCTTGCCAACCTAGACCCATCTACCGATGAGCTTCTTCTCCCATTCGTTCTGCCAGCCGTTCTTACCGCTTCCGCAAGGAATAGGGTTGCTAATGATCTGCGTGGCTACGAAAAATGGCGTAACCTAGCAATCAAAGTCGCAAGTTCAACAGGGCAGTTTGCATTGCGTCAAATCATTGCAGCAGCCAACCCAGACACCATTGAAGTTCAGAAGTCAATATGAACGCACTGGAGTATATAGAGGAGAGTGGCGTACCAGAGTCGATGTGGCCCAACCTGGAAGCTTGGTACGGCTGGTTCGAGAAGCAGGGCATGGTCGGGGTAGTTAAGGATGGGGAAGAGATAGCTGGTGTGGCTTTGGCTAGGTGCGTCAAGGATGGCCAAGAGCCTAAGCATTATGTGCATAGCGAAGATGGCGAGAATGTCTTTGTCGACTTGACGATCTCCTCAAAGGGTGGTAAATCTCTACGTTGCTTGCTGTTGCTCCTTTGGGAGCGTTTTGGTCCTCGCAAGCGGATCACCTTTAATCGTTCTGGTAAACCAAGGAGTTATGATTATATGACATTTATGCGAAAGGCTAGGGTTTAACACCGTGGGTGGATCACCTTCTATTCCTTCACCGCCCCCTCCGCCCGATCCAGCAGCGGTAGCGCAGGCTAATGCAGATGCGTACAAAAAAAATGTAGAGACTTATATTAAGAAAGCCCCAGAGATGGCTGCATTAGAAAATAAGTTGAGGAATGAATATATGCCACAACAACGCTCTCTTGAGCGTCAATTGTCGGCCTTAGATCAGCAGGCAGGAATACGGGCTGGGTTACAACTAGAGCGTCAATATGGATCTCAAAGGACACTGGAAGGCTTGCGAAGAGCTTACGAACAAAGCCCTCAGGCGTATGCTCTTAATCGTGGTCTTGGAGATCAAATGACTCGCCAGTTTGAACGCCTGTACGGAACTAGCCCATACGGATCAGTTGAACAAAATGTTGCAATGAACCGCCAGCCAGGACCAATTGATTTTTATGGATCAATTCCAGAAAATGTTTCAAGCGAAAGACTGAGTTAATAATTTATGGCTCAATATGTTTTTTATGAGGGAAAATCAGTTGAACTTCCAAACCAGAGTGATTGGAATCAAAGGACAGATGCTCAGAATAGCGCAGTTCAAGAGATCGGACTTACTGGAGTAAATTTCAAAACTAATTGGTCTAGCCAATTGTCAAGTGCTGGAGCAAAACTTGTTAATAGCAAGGAAGAGGCAAATAAATTAGTAAAAGCCTACGAAGAGGAACAGGCAAAAATAGCTGCTGAAAAAAAGAGAAACGAGGAGTTAAATTCACTTTCAGAAAAAATAAGAAGAGCATCTGAAAATTTAGTTCCTGCTGCTGAAAATCCTGAAGCAGCAAGAATAAGTGGTGCATTAAGTAAGCTTTCTGGCGAAAACATATTCAGGCAGCAAAGCTTGTCTGGTAAGCTTAATTCACAAATAGCAGATGATGAAATAATCAACGATTATAACACAACAAAGTTAAATAGATTAAATACAATTGTATCAGATGGAAATGCTCAAATTGCAACAATTAACGATAGGCTTAAAACAGCTAATGAATTGATTGCAAAAATACCAAAGGATGACAAAAGATATGAGTCATCTAAATCATATTTAGATAAATTAAATAATGACCTTGCGAGCGTTACAAGTGCTGTAAGTAATGCAAGTCAGCAGGCAAAAGATTTCAAGCCATTAAGTGCTGGATCAACTGATGCCGCAAAACAAATAACTTCATTTAGAGAATACCTACAACTCCCCGAAGAGCGTGCCAGTCAGCAACTACGCCAGATTGATCCAGAGTCTTACAAGACTGCGGTTGGTTTGGGTCAGCAGTATCGCCAGATGGCAACTCAGCCAATTGGTGCTACGACCACACCAGAGACTGAGAAAATCCGCAAGACCATTGAAGACGAGGCAATCAATCAATTGCGTCTTGGCTCGACTATTGGCGCAGAAGAACGGCGTGGTTACGAGCAGGCAGCCAGAGCCGCACAGACTGCCCGTGGCAATATCTTTGGAATCGGACCAGCAGTGCAAGAAGCAGCGCAGATTGGTGCTGCTGGCGAAGCCCGCAAGCTTGCACGCTACGGAGCAGCGCAAAGTTTCCTTGGTTCTGGTCAGTCAACTGGTGACGCACTCAAAGCTGATATAGCGTTCCGTGACGCATTGCGTCAAAACAGACTAGGTGCAGCCGCTAACTTCATTGGTGGTGGACCTTCTATAGCCAACCTCGCAGCCGCACGCACAGGCCAACAGCAGGGTGCGATGCAACAGTATATCCAAGCCAATCAAGCCTTGCCTGGTGGGTTTAACCAGCAGCCGTCTACGGCTGCTAACTTCTATCAGACAACCAACCCAGAGATTCCTGTTCAGCTTCAAAATGCTTTTACAAACCTTTACGGATCGCAAGCGAATTACTTGGCTAACACTTACGGTGCGCAGGTTGGGGCAATCTCTAGGCAACCGAGTGGGGCTGAACAATTTGGTCAGATTGCTACTGGCCTTGGCAACTTAATCAAGATATAAGGAGATTTATGGCAGTATTAGATGTACCAGAATTGATGAACATGTTTCGCCAAGATGAGCTTCAGAAGCAAGCCGTAGCTGAAGCGCAGAGAAAACAAGCCCTAGAAGAGCGAGCAATGGCAATTAAGGAACAGCCAGACGTTGACTTCAGCTTCGAGAAGGGTGGACTGAAGGTCAAGGGCAAGCTAAAGGATCTTCCAGCGTTAAGCCAAGATCCAACGTTTGCCCCTTACCTTGCTGGGATCGGTTCAACAATTAGCAACGAACAGAACCTTCAGAATGAAGACATTGAAACGCAACGCGCTGAATTAAGCGATAGGTTAAAAGAGCTACAGAAGAAGCGCGTAAAACAAGAGATTGAAATTGCAAAGGGCGATACGCGCACATTTGCCATGGAAGCTGGTCTTGGATTAGTTGGTGCCAAACCACGCGCTGATGTACTAAAAGACATAGAGGCCGAGGCTGGGGTTTACAAGAACAAGTTGGCAGAGCTTGGATTCAATAGGCAGACGGGCCAGATGGAAACAAATGTTCCAGATTATCAATCTTCAACAATGCCACTGCAAGCACCAACACAAGTTGCTCCAGAGAAACCAGCGCAGGCTCCAGCGCAAGCGCAGCCAGAAGCACCAAAAAATTTCAATAGTCTCCAAGAAGCAAAAGCAGCAGGCGTAAAGCCTGGGCAACTTATCTATATAAACGGAAAACCAGGTAGACTGCAAGCGAGGCAGTAAGCAATGGCTATAGAGCCAGAGCTTGAGTTCGTTCCAGAGCAGGAACAAGATTTAGAGTTTGCTCCACTTTCACAAGAAGAAGCTGGCAATTTAACCAAGGCTGATTATTTGGCATCTGGTGGCGCGCCAGAGGATGTTATCTCTCCAGAGCGTGAAGCTGTATTACAGCAAGAAACACAGCGTCAACTACAAGTTGGCGCAACGCCACGGCAAGCATCCGTTGAAGCTGGCAAGGCTGTGGATGCTATGGGTACGATCCGAAGGCCAGACGGCACGATAGCGGAAGGATACAAGCCAACGGCGCAGGCGTTGGCTGAAGGCATTATTGAGACTCCAGCAATTCCAGCCGTCAAGGAAGCGCAGAGACTTGGGATTGAAACCGTATCATCTGGAACGGATAAGGCCACTGGAGTTGGCTTTGCGATTGGCAGGAACAAGGACGGAAAGGTAGTGCGCTTCGAGGCTGACAAGGATGGCAATGTTGACTCCTTTGAGCTTGAGCCAGAAGAACCGAGCAGGCTTGGCGCAATTGCACGCACTGTTGCAAGCCAAGTATTGCCTGCAACGACAGGGGCTGTAGCTGCTGAAACTGCTGCTGCACTTACTCCTGGTGGAATTGTTCCCAAGTTAGTAACAGGAGCAATTGCAGGCGTAGGTGGATTTATTGCAGGCCAGAAGGGTCAAGAGGCTGCTGGCAAGGCATTGCTAGGTCCAGAGCGTATGGCTCGCATCAGCGAAGTATTACAGCGCGATGTTGAGAAGTATCCAATAACCACAACAGCGGCATCAATTCTTACGCCTACTGGCGGAGGGTTGGTTGGGTTAGCCAAAGGAGTTCGTGGTGCATTAACTCGCCCAGCCACTCAAGTTGCTGAAGCTGTTGCGCCTGCTGTTGCTCCAGCGGTTGAGGCTGTTGTTCCAAAAGCTGCTATTGCGGCAACCGAGAATGTTCCAACAAAAACATTTTATCATGGATCTCCAGCGACATCTATTGAGAACATAAAAAGCGATGCAAGAGGACTTGTTTTTGTATCTGAATCAAAAGATGTTTCATCTTCATATAGGCTATCAAGGACCAAGGATATTGACCTAAATAAAGTTGGATTAACAAATGAAGAAAGGCTGTCTTACGATATGTATAGAAAGGGTCTTCGTGAAGATCCTACAGCAAATCCAGATCAATTCTTGCCATCAAAGCAATTTGATGAAGCAAGTTCTGCGCTTGAAAAAATTGAAGCTTACAAAAAAACTTTGGCAGAACAAGGAAAAATTTACGAAATAAACATACCAACAGACAAAATTATTGATTGGAGAAATCCAGATAACTTTTATAAAATCCTGTCTGCTGTTGAAACTGACTTGAGGACATCTGGCGAAACAACGCTTGCCAACATATTAAGAAATTCAATTTCAAATAAAATTCCACCTCAATCTGGATTGCTTGGGAAACCAGTATTTGATTCACTTAAAAAGCAAGGCATTGAGGGAATAACATTGCCGCATTCAAGAGAAGGTTCCGAGACAATGCTGATTAGGAGCGCGCTAGAAGTTGCTCCAAAGTCAGAGCAAGCAGCGGCAAAGGCAGGCGTTCCTCCAGTTGAATTGCCGATTGAATTGCAAGCACTTCCGAAAGGCATTGCATACAGACAAGCAGGCGTAAAAATGGTGAAAGATCCATTTCTTGACAGAGGAGTGCGCGAGCAACTTGCAAAGAGTGAAGACATAAAGTACGCAAAGTTTGGTCAGAAGGCATTGCAAGAGGCTTTAGTAAATGAGTCGGATGATGTTGTGAGAGGAATTTTTGAAAGCGGAACTGCTCCTCAAAAAGTAATTGCCAATGCCGAGCTAATTAACCGAGCATCAAAGCAGAATGATGTAAAATCATTGCTCGATCTTGCAAAGACAAGAATAAAATTACCAACAGAAGCTGCTCAAACTGTTGCAGCAATGAGGACTCTTCCTTCAGCAACTCCAAATGGATATTTAGCCACGCTAAGTGTTTTTCTTGATAAGAATGGAAGAACACTTACTGAGCCACTTCTCGTGAAAGCAAGAAATTTATTTAATCTTCAAGCTGAGGCCAGACTAAACTATGAAACTCTTGCGCAAACAGCAAGAAATACATTGGATGATATCGACATAAAGAAAGCAATTCAAGCTGAGAAAGCATTTATAGAGAGTGCATTCAGATTCCAGAACTTTGAGTCAAGACTTGTTCCCAAGAAGTTTTTTGCAGAGACATTGCCAACTGTAATACAAGGAAATCTTCTTGCGCCTTTGTCCTTAGTCACGAATCTTTGGAGCAATGCGGTAAGCTCATTGCCTAGAGCGATGGGAAGACAGGGTGCGTTTATAAGCCAAGAGGTAGCAAGGGCGTTCAAGAAATCAGTTGGAATGCCAGTTGCGGAAAGAACTGTATCCTCACCAATATCTTTGGCTGGAGCAAGAAGAGTTGGAGAAACGGTTAAGGCATTTGTTCGAGGAGGCGGAGAAGGATTGGCTGGGTTGAAAAGAGGCATCAGTGCTGAAGGATTATTGTCTGGAGAAAAAATAAGGGGATTTCAGCCAGCCCAAGCGTTTAGACAATTCTGGACTGGATCTGGATTGGCTCAACCAGTTCTTAACGGATGGAAAGGATTAGGGCAGGCTGGGCTTGATAGGGCTAGATTAGCCGCTGAAACGGTGCTTGGCGTGCCTCCAGAAACAATGTTGCGACTGCTTCAGCTTGGCGACACTCCATTCAGAAGAATGGCTCAAGCAAGGCTTTTATCTGAATCTGCACAACTTCAAAGAGCATCCAAGATTTCATCGCTTAATAATGAGCTTTCAAAATTATTGTCAAAACAAAAAACAACGACAACTGACTCGGCAAAAATACAAGACATTAGGAATCAAATTGAGTTAATTGGCAAAAGAGAGCTTGGGAAAGAAATTTCAGTAGCAACAAGACTTCCATCAAAAGAAGAATTGGGCAAGATAGAACAAGAGGCAGCAGAGGCTGTGTTTCAGCAGGATACCCCTCTATCAAGAGCAGCGTTAAGCGTGTCGAATATGTGGGGTCTTGGCAATAGAGTTGGAATCGCAAGGACTCTTGCAAAAACAATTATTCCTTATGCAAAAACTCCAGCCAATGTAATTGATGAAATGCTTGATTATTCGTTGCCTGGATATGCTCTTGTAACTAAAGGTATACCAGCAATGCAATCCAAGGACGCTAGAGGCGTACACATGGCAATAGGCAAAACATTAACAAGCCTAACAATAGGAGCAGTCGCAAAAACATTAGCCGATGCTGGAGTAATTGGAGGATCAGCAGAAGATTCAGAAAAGACAAGAGACATACAATACAAAACACTTCCACCAAGAACTATAAATATAAGCGCGCTACAGAGATTTGCAGAGGGGGATTCAACCGAGCTTCAACCTGGCGATCAAGTTATGAACCTTGAAAAAATGGGTATTGTTGGTGGTATGCTTGCGACTTGGAATGAGGCAAGCAAGGCAACCGAAAAAGGCGACTTCATAAGTCCAGAATTTTTGACCGCCCTAGTTCCAGAGACGCTTTCTTTTGCCATGAACCAAAGCTTTTTGAAGGGAACAAATAGCCTTCTTTCGGCTATGCTGGATGGGAAGAGAGATAGAATGGACAGATGGATTTCAAATTATTTTGGAACAATATCTTCAATAGCAATTCCAAATACTTTCGGGGCAATATCAAGAGCCATGAGCGATTCATTGCCAGAAAAAATAAAGATGAAGGATGTCGAAGGGAAAGGTGTTGAAAGAACATTGAATTTGTTCAATGAAGTAATTAAAAGAAAGTTTCCTGGTGCTGGAGAAGATTTGCCAAGAAAGATTGATATATGGGGAAGAGAGATACCGCAGACTCCAGAAGGGGCCGATCCAGTATTGTATAACTTCTTTGACTTTACAAAGTCAAGGGAAGTCGAATACGACAAAACCACATTGGCAATTTACAAGTTATTCAAGGAAACTGAAAATGGAGATGTGATACCGCCAAAACCATTGGAACAGTTTATGATTGCAAAAGAAAATTATAGATTATCTCCAGAGTTATATGAAAAGTATTCAAAATTAAGGGGTCGAGCTAACCGCGCTGCTGCCGAAGCATTATTTAGTGATACTAGATTTAGGGGGCTGAATAGCTCTGATAAGGTTGAGGCGTTAAAAAGTGCATATGCTCAAGTTGGAAATGATGTTAGGAAAGAATTTTTAATTCGTAATGAGTCAAGAATTAAGCGAGGTCAAAAACAATGAAGTTTTCAATGAACCCATCCAGAGACGTTTCCTTGAGAAACGATATGGTAGCAAGAGAACTTACTGGAACTGGATACGAGCCAGTACCAGAAGAGATTAGAAGGATTGCGCCCATTGAGAAGGCCAGAGAATATGCCAGGCAAGCACCGCAGGCATCACAAGCTGTATCAGAACAACCAGCACTTGATTTCGTAGAGGAACCACAAGCTATGCAAATAAAACCAGAACAAGATGCGCTGCAAACAGCAGCGTTAAAAACGATTGATTTTGAGGCAAGGAAGGACAAGCAGGGTAACGTGCAAGTCTATAAATTGCCAGCGGGAGATATGGGTGGTAATTTTGAGGTTGCTGGTATTAACGACAAGTATCATCCAGATGCCTTCAAAAGAATCTCATCGCTCCCAGCGCAAGAAAGAGCGCAGGCTGCGGCGCAGTACGTCAAAGAGTATACCAGCCCATTCGTCTCAAAGTTGCCAGAAGCAGTCCAACCATTCGCGCAGGATCTTGCGTTTAATCGCGGGATGGGCGGTGCAACGAAATACATCCAGCAAGGATTGAACACGCTTGGACAGAAGGTGGCTATAGATGGCGGGTTAGGTCCAAAGACATTGCAGGCCATCAACCAAGTTGAGCCAAAGGCGTTAATGCGTGCAGCCAGCCAAGCCCAACTTGAGGACGAATACCGAATGGCTCAACGCAATCCAGCCAGAAAGAAGTTTATTAACGGACTCGAAAGCAGAATACGGAATAGGCTCGCACTATTTGGAGCTTAATCATTATCCTCTTCTTGAGATCCAACCCAAACAGCATCTCCATTCATATAGGCCGAACCAGCCTTAATCGTTGCGGAAGTTCCATAAAAGAAATTCCTAGACTTCGATATGAATGTCGCATCTTTTCCAACAACGCTACTTCCAGACTTATAGTAAAAACCCTCAGTAGAAATTATTGACCTACCAGATGACGATGAATAAGCCATTCCACCATTCTCTGAAATTACACAGCCACGTCCACATGAGAATCCGTTGCGCTTTAGCACTGCTCCAACAAAGTCAGCAGCGTCAGCATCATCATCTTCCGCCATTCCCGATGCCATCAGCATCGCCATCAGTGTTATAGTTGTTATTGCTTTCATAGGAAAAAGTCTCTAGCACAAACCGAAGTCCGTCAAGCATGAAATTGTCTTCCCGCCAAATTGGAGCAGTTGGGGTGGCTCGCGTTACTGGCGCGCTGCTGCGGTGCGGGTATTCGGTGCTGTTACCTTACGAGGACTTTTCTGGTTATGATGTGGTGGCTGAGAAGAACAATAAGTTCTTTCGCATTCAAGTTAAGACCGCGCAAACCGTAGAGGCAGGACGCACCAAGTATCGCTTCAGCACTAGCAGCGGGAATGGATACAACATACCTAAACGCGCTATCAGTGGCGTGGATTATGTGGCGTGCTGGGGCATGAACGATGATCTATTCTGGCTGTTGCCAATTGCCAAGTGCAGATCGGTGACAACCAAGCTTTGCCCATCGACAGGGCAGAGTTGGCGTGTATTCCAGAACCTATGAAGGACAAGGAGGCGTGGGACAAGTTTGAGGATGGGTTGCAGGATGCACAGTCCTACGATGAGGCTGTGGCGTGGATTAAAGCAAACCAAGAGATTGTTGAGAAGCTGACCATAAGAGCAATGATTAACAAATTTAATAGGGACATTAGCCACGCTAATAAGACTTGGCGGAACTAAATAAGCACTCGACCTTGCGATGGATGGTTGGCTAGACACAACCCATGGGCAAGATCAACAGCAGGGCTAAGGGCGCAGCGGGCGAGAGAGAGTTAGCGAACTACTTACGAGAGCAGGGCTGGCAGAAGGCAAGACGCACCCAGCAGTACGCGGGCAATCCCGAAGGCGGTAGCGGGGATGTAGTCTGCGAGAATTTTCCATTTCATATTGAAGGCAAACGATGCCAAGCCCTCAAGCCCG
>Ga0214917_10003499_pt1 | contig 18066 bp, 15 predicted proteins | sample LL_1208_BB_MetaG_FD_177983 | JGI IMG/M metagenome (GOLD analysis project Ga0214917, IMG submission 177983) | Freshwater microbial communities from Lake Lanier, Atlanta, Georgia, United States - LL_1208_BB | ecosystem: Environmental > Aquatic > Freshwater > Lake | place: USA: Georgia | collected...
TGGAACGACGGTCAATGCATATAAAATTGTATTTATCTAATAACCCGACTTTCGCTAAATGCGCGAGAAGTTTCTGACTATGTTTACAATTATTGCTGTAATATAAAATATCCATGTGGATAATTTGGTTTTTATATAATTATAAAAACCAGATGTATTATGTTTCCGTCTTAAATACGAGATTCGATTCTACGATTTACACGCGAGATACATATTGTGAACACCCCCTACCTGGACAATCTTGTATTTAAGTGCTTCTCTCAAAAACCCGAACAAAACAGGGTCAGAATCATTCGATTCAAACAATATAGGCGGATAATTCGACTCGAGTAAAGTATTCAATGCGCCTCTCAATACATTGAATTCGTTGTTTTCCACGTCCATCTTTATGAACCCAATATTATCCAAATGGAAACTATCCAACGTCCGTATTTCCACGGTTTCTTCTCTTAGCACGGTTTCCTTTTCAGCTGGGAGTAGAGACGACCCTCCGCCATCATTACTGACTATTTTCAACTCCTGCTTTCCGACTTGCTCCTCACTACCTAAACCATATGGACGACACGCGATTTTATTTGCGTAACCCGATGCGACAACACTACCACACAATGCATAAAAAGTAGAACGCTGGGGTTCAAATGCGACGACTTCTCGTGAATTCGCGGCAAGAGATATTGCATATGTACCTGTGTGCGCTCCTATATCCAAGAACACTTTATCGGGTTTACAAAACTGTTTCGACCATTCTATCAATTGGCACTCGAACAACCCTTTGCGCCAATAATAGTCTAAATTCACTTCGGGTAATAGAAAAATAAGACGTTTACCCGGATTTAAATGTATAATCTGATTATCTGCGTTGTCGTCTGTATTGGTATGAGACGGTCGGGATAATAAAAAATAGTTAGTCGACATCATATAATCAGTATGCAAATGTTAATGATTAATAAATACGCGATTTGCGCTGTATTTACTCGGACATAGTGTATCTCGGATAATATAAACAATATGCGGGCTTATCATCATTTTATATTTATTGCTTCGAATTTGGTCCAATAATTTAAAATCTTCGTGCTGCTCCGACTTGAATTGGATTCCCGATTGAAAAATGTATCTTTTTGCGGCAAAAGATATGCCCACTTGAGAATCGTACAAATTGTCGGTCGTTTCAAATGGATATATGTGTATAAGTCGAATCGTAGCAAATGTGTCGCCTTCGATTATGCTGTATTTAAATGGTTGTGTTTCCAACCCCGATTTTTCTCGTAAATTGTTAGTTTCTATATGTTTAAGAATTTCAGATTTTAATCTTTCCGGCACACGTGCATAATCATATTTTACCATTCGAAATATGACCACGTCATTATCATATGCGTCGGTTTCCTCTAAGAAACGTTCTACGTATTCGCTTATAATTGTATCGTCGTCGTCGACGAACGCCACCCACTCTGTCGTTGCAAATTGAATACCATAATTCCGAACGTAACCTGATCTATTTTCATATCGATTTTCCTCTTTTTGTATTTGTAATGCGGTAAAACGGTCATCGGTTGTTCGAAGACACGGTTCAACACCGTCAAACACCACAATCGCCTTCCATTCACTACACGTCTGATTCAGCAACGATTCGATTGTTGTGTGTAGCGTCTCTCTACCGATGGACGGTATTATAAATGTGATTTTTGCAGTTTCTTTCATACGTTTCTACTATATCTGATTGTACTATATCTGATTGTACTATATCTGATTGTATAATAAATGAAACTAATACGCAATCTATCTAACTATATAATCAAACTACGAAACATATACGCAAGTCGTCTTTGGTCGCTTCGCTCCCGGTCGCTTCGCTTTCGGTCGCTTCGCTTTCGGTCGCTTCGCTTATTCACAGACACTACAATTGTTATAGTCGTACTATTATTTATTGCAGTCATTCTATATCACCTAGTTTACGGTCATTTTTTCCGGAAACGAGAAGGTATCGACCGTCAATGGCATGAATATGTAGACGCTATTTACTATATCAATCTAGACCATAGAAAAGACCGCAATACTGAGATAACCGGCGAACTACATAAGATGGGCGTGCCACCGGAAAAGATAGTACGTATTTCTGCTGTAAATAAACCCGGGCAAGGCGATTTGGGTTGTAGTCTAAGTCACGTAAATACAATGTCTCAATTCATTGATTCTTCGCATAACACCTGCATTGTATTGGAAGACGATTTCACATTTACCCGTTCTCTCGAGGAAATAAACACTGCATTTAGGGATGTATTTGAGAAGAATGTATTGTACGATGTGATATTGTTGGCGGTGAATGAAATCGATGTACAAGAAACGGAATATGAATACTTGAAAAAAGTCAATTCCGGGCAAACTACAAGCGGTTATATGGTTAATAAACATTTCGCTACTACATTGTACCAAAATTATCGCGATGGTGTAAAGTTGCTAGAGGATAGTTATATGGCAGGGAAATCGGATAAATTACAAGGACCGTTTTGTATAGACCAGTACTGGAAACGTATACAACCACAGTCGAATTGGTATATGTTTTCACCTAAATTTGGTGTTCAGCGGAAATCGCACTCGGATATTCAAGGAGGGGTTGTTGACCCGGGTGTATAGTCCAACTAAATATGCAGAACATATATACTTCCCTTCTCAATCCAACTATGAGACCGATTTTTAAATCGTATCTACGTGAATAATATAAATGTGTTGGAATAAAGACGTCTCATTAAATACATTTTTGTTCAGTGGGTTTGTGTTGTTGCTTATTATCTATAATAACTATTTTACGAAATACAAGATTCAACTAACAAATAATAATAATACGTGGATGTACATATTTTTCGCGTCGATTATATTTATACAATTAATTGAATTTTTTATTTGGAAAAACCTTAATGACCCGTTTTATAATAATGTGTTTTCCATCTTAGCATTGGCGTTACTAATATTTCAACCTGTCGCGAGTATTATGCTTTTGTCAAACGCATATTTACGTAACGCGATGATAATGTTCTATTTATTATTTGCCATACCGTTCTTAATCTACAATTTTTCCAGATATCATATCAACGCTTTTGTAAACAATGCTGGCAACTTAGTATGGGATTTTTATGACACAAATATAATACCACATTGGTGTATATGGAGCGTTTGGTTATTCTTCTTCTTATTCCGTTTCGTTTATGACCAGATATTGTATGGGTACATATTTGCGTTAGTTACACTATTTGTTGTTTTTCTAAATTATAGAGATTTGAGTTCTATTGGAAGCAAGTGGTGTTGGATTGCGAATTCAGTTATGATATATCTCGCATTTTACTTATTGATTTATTTGCCCTTTTTGGAAAAATCGAAACTATGTTGAAAATCATTTACCAAACAGCATAACATCTACTGCCGTTCTTACGCAGAATATGCGATGTACTAAAATACCGAGAAGAAATATTCCCACGGTTGTCGGAATCAAGGGTAGTCGAAATAGGCGGGCAATCAAATAGGAACATATAAGAACAACGGTTACATCTAATATTGCTATGCCGAATATTCTATACTTTCGGAGACCGGTTTTTGAACCTGCTTCTCCAAGAGCGTTTTTATATTTGCACAAAGAAGTAGTCATTTATGTGGAGATGGACAAAGAGATATATAATTACTCTGCTATAAATATATACCATGGGAGATTACGTTGTTTGCATTCCTAGTTACAAAAGATCCGTTGTATGTAACGAGAGGACACTAAAGACATTACACGAACATAAAATCGACGCGAAGAAAGTATATGTATATGTTGCAGACCAAGAAGATTACGATATTTACTCAAAAACACTGGACGCCAAGTTATATAACAAATTAGTCATCGGAAAAAAAGGACTCGTTCCACAAAGGCAGTTCATAATGGAACAATGGTCGGAAGGTAAACATATTGTGTTTTTCGACGACGATGTTGAGAAGATAGACCTCTCAATTTCGCCTCTATTCAAAAAACATTCGCTCGATTTCTTCTTTAAATATGCATTTGCAGAATGTGCTAAACATAAGTCGTTTATATGGGGAGTATATGCAGTATACAATCCGTTTTTTAGGAAACCGCGTAAAGAATTGACGACGTGCCTGAACTATATTGTTGGCGCGTTTTATGGCATTATAAATCGACCGAAATTAGATGCAATCAGACTAACTATTACGGAAAAAAATGGTCAGAAAGAAGATGTTGAGAGGACGCTGAAGTATTTCATACACGACGGAATTGTTCTGCGGTTTAATAAGGTCGGGTTTATAACGAAATACTACGGGAAAGAAGGCGGTTTAGGTAGATTCGAAGATAGGATAAAACCAATGGCAGAAGCGAGCGAACGACTAAATAAGCAATATGGGGAATATGGTCATATAAAGAAACGCGGCAATGGAATGTCGGAGTTCGTATTAAAGAAGGTCGATGCTCGGGAGGATACGGATAATACGAAAACCGCTAAAAACCACGAGAAGAAGAATCTCGACAAAAAGAAGAATCGCACCAAGAGAAAAAACGATTAATTATAAAGGTTACATCATGATAAAACATACAGGATATACGATTCATACATTGTTAGGATATACGTCTTTTTTATATTCATTTGCATTGCGAGTTCCCATGGAGCGGTTGCAGTCAAAGCACATTGGGCGCAGGTTAGACGGTTCTGTTTTTCCTCCTAGTGCTCTTGCAACGACGTGTCCGCATTCGAATGACTTCTTGGTGATTTCCGCTTTATTGCAGATTACGCAGGTTCCGCTTTGTGATTTCCCGAATGCCATTTTCCATACCTCTTTCTTCATTGCGGCGGTTATCGGTTTCTCGTCATATGCGGCGGGTTCCGTCATTTCGATAAGCTTATCCAAGCATTCGTTGAAGTATTGCCGTCTTGGTTCGTGGAGGTCCTTGTCCCAGAGACTCTTGAATTTGCGTCCCTCCTTTGCGAAGAACTGCATATGACTACTAAGCACCTCGCGGTCATATGAATGGTGGCACATGTGGCAGAATAAGGCAAAGATTTGCGTGACGTTGAGTTCGATTTCATCGAGGTCTTTCAAGAACTCGATGAAATCCAAGAATTTGTAGTGGAACTCATCAAACTCCTCGTTTGATGAATTTAGACTGGAGTGACCGGTCTTAATGCGCTTCGCTAAATCCTTTGTATCATGAAGTAAGAACTCAACGGAAGGCGATTCGGCGTTTTTCTGTAGAAGATAACACCTTGCCACCCACTGCGTCCAGTATTTCTTTCCTTTCATGCTGCAATGGTCTAGGAAGGTGCGCATCATTTCCTCGTACCCATATTGGTTGAGTTTTGCCATGAGTCTGCATCGTCCTACCTCATTCTTCAGTAAGTCAGAACCACGAACCGGTGCGCCGTTCTGTAACGACAAGAACTCTGCACGGCGCTCGTTCATCGTCATCTTAGAAACGATTGACGTAACAGTAATCGTAGTATCGTTGAACACCTCCTTTTCGTCAGCGGTCAAATACTTCGGTTCGTATTTTTTCTCTTTGCACCAATTCTCCACATCGTCTGTTCGCTCGTAGAATACACGCTCATGGACGCGGTTTCCGTTCTCATCCACCGATTCGAAATCCCAGAAAACAATGAACTCCTTCGTCGAATACGGCAAACGTTGCAGTTTCGCGGATTTGAATGCATTGAGTGAGTAGAGACGATGCTGCCCGTCCATCACCTCGTTCTTGAACACATCGTGTGCAGGGTCCGACGCGTATTTACCAATGAGTTTGTCAGACTCTTGTAGGCGGTACAGAAGAACTGGTGGAATGTATCGTCTATTCATGATGCTGTCAATGAACCCGTTCATCTTGTCAGGGGTCCAACTAATAGGACGCTGGTACTCTGGATTGAAATTAAGCTTTTCAAAATAATCATTATTCAATAAATCTCTTACCTCTTTTCCGCAAGTGACGTATTCTCTTCTTAATTGAAGAGATAAGCGATTCAGTCTGCTTTCCGGTGCTGCTGCTAATGCAACCGCAGCGGCAACAGAAGAAGTGAATAAAGCGATTGGCATTCTTTTGATAAAAGTTCTTAGAAAGGTTTGTTTGCAAATAGTCAGAGTCGGTGATCTGTCTTCATCCAAACAGAAATAAAAAGTCATTCAATTTTTAACGGATTTCATTAGATATGCGAAAAATTGAATGCCTTTTATAACGTGTGTGTATATGAGCAAATGCAAATACAAAATGAATTTATTTATCCTCTCTCTTATACAGCGCGAAATCGCACAATTTATGATGGACAAACATGTCAGCAAGATATTACTAGAAGCAGTACAAATGCTATGTTCAGCAAAGCGTATAGTAGACCCCGACGATACTGCCACGAACGACCGCATCTACAAAATGGCACATAAAAATCATCCCGTCACAATATGGTGCCGTGCCTCCCTGGCAAACTACATCTGGACGCTCGATTTAATTGAAGAACTCCATAACGAATGGCGATTTCGTTATGGACACCCATCGACGAAAATGCATAAGGCATATCTCACTGCAATCATATTACGCGAGAATATTCCACGCGAAGACCGTTTTGTAGAACGCGGATTAACCCCCTTCGCTCTCGCTATGCCCGTCGAATACAAATGCGACGACCCGGTTATATCGTATCGCAGATACTATATGTCGGATGAAAAACGACGTATCGCTACATGGAACAAACGCCGAGCGAAACCCGACTGGTACGTATAAATATTGCTATAAATCTTGCTATAAATCATTTTTTTATGAATTTCGAATATATGCGTATATTCTAGCTACCCCCATGGAGGACGATACGATTCAACACAAAATCAAACACAAAAACCGAAAAGCACGATACACGTTTCCGAACGAACTCGACGATGTATACGATAAACCATCGCGGCATAAACACCGAAGGAGAACCTATACATATTCGATATCAAAACACAACTGCGATGATATTGTGCGTATTACTGAATACAACGACAATGACGGCATGTATAAAAAAGTCGTCATTCAAAAATACGTTCTACCTACGAATCATCCAAGCACTAAACGTAATTGTTCCAATAAAACTTATCCAGAAATACAAGAAGAAGACGCCACAGATAAAAATGAATCTTCTAAATCGGCGAAAACTGTTGTTGGATGTTTATCCGCAGTCATCATAAAGATATTATGTATACTCGGTATTATCTCCATCAGTTTATAATGCATCCATATCCATAAAGCTTAGGTAGAATGGTACAAATATAGACTCTGTGTCGTGGCAATATGTTTCAAAATGAGTGCGTCAATACCAGACAATGTATGTGCCAATCCCGTCGCGTTCGAACCAACAAACGGAGTCAACACTTCACACATCGCAATCACCTCTTTTGCAATGGCACTCAGTTTCATACAAGCTTTGGCGAAATCACCAGTAGAAATCTTACATTCATTATCCTCTCGCAAATATGTTTTGCATTCCACTTCGTCGGAGAGGACGCACCATTCCATCATTTTATCTGCCATATCAAAACAAATTGCACCTTCATATTCGATCCCCGTATGGCACCCTTGTGCAATCTCGCGGTCGCGTATATCATTGTAGAAATCCTGCAATTTTACCACGGCATTTTTTACCTTCGCGTCGTCGCAAGTCGGTCCTACATTCCTCTGATTCTCCGGTAATCGAATATCCACAAATGACGAGAGAAACCCCACCATCTGTATTGCACTCCACCCTTGGAACCAGTTCTCCGATACAATCATTTTTGCTAAAGGAATCGGATGTACTTCCGCGAATTGTGCGGCAATTATACCGAGAGGTTGCGCAAAAGAATAGATACCATCGGAAGAGTTGTAAGATAATATACCCGTTTCCAGGAGAATATCGCATATCTTATCTGTCTGCGTTTTCAAATATGACGCAGTTCCTTCTAATTCGCGGTCTTTCTGGGAAATCGACGTTTCCGCCATTTCTATCCTCTCTAACAATCGAATATCTTCTGCAATATACTTGTATTGTCCTTTCATATCGGTCAATTTGCGGTCGATTTCTTTGCGTTTTTTATTGGTAGCAAAGGTCAGTTGGTCTATGAGCGACCGGTATTCTTTGCAATTCGCGAGAGGTGTGCGCATATACTGCAGTCCATTCTGCATTGCCGATAATTCCGCGCGTTGTTTATCGATTTCTTTCTGGATAGTATTTGTTTCGTTCACAATCGTCGTCTTCGTCATACTCAACTCAACGAATCCCTCGAACTTTTGGTCGATACCTTTCTTGAGAAGACTCAATACCATCTTGTAATCAATATGGAATTTGGATACCAATTTTTGCGGTCTTCCCGACAAAATGTCTCGGAAAGTCAACTCGGATGGAATGCCTCGGCGGAATAATAGCGGCAAATGTATTACGTGCCCGACCTTATCAATACCTCGTCTCCCCGCTCGTCCCGCCATCTGTGTATACTCGTGCGCGTAGAGAAACCGGTCTTCGGACCCGTCGAATTTCGACAATCCGGTAAATACTGCAGTGCGAATCGGACAGTCGAGACCGATAGCAAACGATTCCGTGGCAAATAGCATAAATATCTTCTTCTCGCTGATTCGGAACTCGACGATTTCACGCAGAATCGGAATCATACCGGAATGGTGGATACCGACACCTTTTTCCAAGAGTTTGACAAGCGACTTATATTCCGGCAACTCGGCATATTCGCGCCAATTCGGAAGACGGCGGAGAATCTGCTCACACTCATAAGCGGCGGTATACGGGATCTTCGAATCAAATGCAAGAATATTTGCAGTTATATCTGCAGCGGATTCTTCGACCTGTTTCCTGGAGAGCGTAAATACAATCGCGGGTAGCATCGTATCGTCCACATCGGGGTCGTCGCTCCCTTTCATAAATGCCGCCAAACTATTTAGAACGTTTTTCCTAGAAACCGGACTGCTCGTATTATCTGCCCATATATTGCACAATTTTGCTGCAGTCTTGTATCCGGTTGGTTGGAAAACACCATTTGCGGTTTGGAGCGTGATCAGTTTATTCGTATGGTTTTTTACGAGAGGTTCTAACGGCGTCGTTTTCACCGCTTTTGTGATTGCTAGCGGTGCCGGCGGTACATAAGCATAATGACTGAGAGGTACAATACGCGTAATGGTTTGTGCTAAATATACCTTTTTCGGGTCGTCTTTGGGTCTCGTCGATTCTATCCATTCTGCGAATTTCTCCGGTCCGTCGAGTGTGGCAGATAACATTATCATCTGTATTTGCGGGGGGAGAGTGAGGATGGTCTGTTCCCAGACATGACCGCGGGATTCGTCGTTGATATAATGCACCTCGTCCATAATCACTGCGGCGAGTTCGGTCTCTAGATTCATAGCGAATGAGAGGTTTGACGATGAGGTGTCGTCGGTAGACATTTGAAACAGTCGGTTATTCAGAATCTCGGCGGTCATAATCAATAAGTCCGCGGTGGGATTGGTCTTGATATCGCCAGTACAGAGACCGACCGTTATTCCGAATGCGGCAAATTTCTTAGAAAATTCGTGGTATTTTTGATTCGAGAGCGCTTTAATCGGACTTGTGTAAATCACTCTGCGACCCTGACGAATGAAGTGGCGAATAGCAAATTCCGCTGGAAGTGTTTTGCCGGAACCGGTGGGAGCACATACAAGAACGTGGTGACCATTCACAATTGCTTTGATAGCGTGCTTCTGGAAATCGCTTAGTTCGTAGGCGAATTCTCTGAAGTGCTGAGAAATATCGTCTTCTGGATTTTCTTCTTCGATTTGCGGAAAAACAGGAGAACATATGATTGGCATATTATTATTTAGGATAAATTGCAGTGATTGTTAGAGAATTTTATGGGTTCGCGTTTATGTTATTGTTGCAAATGATATTCTGGAACATTGATTGATGCTGTGGTTGAATCAGATATATCCATAATATGTATAGTTATACAATGAGTACTGCGTCATCACCAAACGACCGAAGTCCGGAAGAGGAAGTATTTGTAACAATGGACTCACCCGAGCAAGTACACGCGGAAGAAGACAATCGAAGTTATGTTGCCTTTATAAAAGCATTTGCACCTGTATTATTGCATTTATCGAAGGATGATAATGACATCAAGGATATAATAAACGAATTCAAAGAATTACCGGAAAACGCCGACCCAGATAAAACGAAAACAGACCGACTGAGAGGTTGGGTGGATTCAAAAATGGAGGTGATTGGAAATATGACACAAGACGAAATTGATAATATATTCAAGACGGAAAAACTGAAGAAATTGGAAATCGACTCGTTTCACAAAAATGAATATGCGTTGCAGGGGAAACGGAAACACGGCGATAGTTGTTTGATTACGATGGACCCCATTCGACGAGATGAATATTATGTCGACTTCTTGGATAATGGCAAACCATATAAGGTGAATGCGATCGTTGAGTATTATAAACGCCTGAAATTAGACGAAGTGCCTGTAAATGAATGGAAGACACCGTTACGCAATCCGATTACAGAGGAAGAGCGCCTATTGCTTGAAGACTTGGAAAAATGGTACAGTAATCCGAAAATGTGCACTCGGTCGAAAACACCGAAATTACATACCAACGCAAAAAGTTCCGTATCAAAATCGCCGTCGACACGCAAAATAAAGAAAACTACACCAAAAACAGTAGGACATAGGAATAGGAAAACAGTCGGTCATAGAAATAAGAAAACAGTAGGACGAAAAAGATAAATTATACTGCATTATTCCTACGAAACCGATTTACTGGCGTTTTCTAGGCGTATTATCTATAACGAACAATATGTCATCGTATCTGCCTTTTTTACATCTTAAGTCATATACCTGTATAAACGGTTGCAATGATTCCGGTACATATTTTGTTAATGTTTGCGTCCATTCAATATTCGGTATATCTTCTATTATAAATATTCCGTCCTCTTCCAATAAACCTAAATACAGTTGTATGAATGAAATCATTGATTCTAGTGAATGTGGACCATCGTCTAGAATTAAATCAAATTTGCGGTTGTTTTCGTAAAAAACAGATTGAACGAACTTTTCGTCATATGCATCTTTTTCCAAATGCAATGTGATTCGGTCATTTGTGAGAAGTTCATCTAGAACTCTATCTTTAGGAAGTATATCAATTCCAACTATTTCTGCACTCGTAAAATATTCTACCCAAAGCTTAATACTCCCACCATTCTTCTCAAAAAAATCTCCGATACCTATTTCCAAGACATTTTTAGCAGTGTGTTTTTTATGCTGCAATAATTCATCATATACATATAAATAACTATGATAGGAACCTTTGTCAGTAAATGGATTATTTAATTCAACTAGACTCATTGGTATACTATAATGAACACCGTCGTATTACAATAAAAAACGCGATTTTATTGCAAAATATAGAAATATATGCACTTACCTTTTATTCCAAGTGTTCGAGATAGTAAACATCCAATTGATGCGCCTCTTGTTCTGTTATATGTTCATTCACATCATACAGAAACCATTCCGGTGAAGGATTCGCTATTTTCGAAGTGATATGCTGCAAATAAGTATAGACCGGAATTTCACCATGCTTCTTGTAAATCATCAACTTCTGGAACAATTGTTTATCGGAGTAATACGATTTATAGCAAAGTCTGCTGAGGACGACGAATCGTAAGAATAACGTCGTATCCACGCCAAATTTGCTGCATTCTTTGATATACAACAAATACTCATCATTATCGCGTTTCATATCGACGAAATTGTGTATAAAGGCGGAAAACCTGTTCACATTTCCTACAACCGCTGCATTCAACTTCTCGAGTATGGCGGTGGTCAATATGCCCATTAGTGCACAAACACCGACTGCTCGATTGATAATAAACGGCGACAGTTGAGAAGTGTTCAGTATATCGTCTAATTTATTGACGACGAGGTCGCAGATGAATTTCGGATATGCCTTTTCTGCTTTAAAATACGGCGTCAATATTTTGTCGCGAAATGTGTCGTAATACAAAACGGTAGATTCGACCTTACTTATCGGTATCGGCGCAGACAATGTGGTTTGTATATACTTCTGTATCGTATCAACGATAGAATGCATTGCATCTGCAATCAATGCTACGCCAATATCCGCGTCGATTTTTTCAATAGCACGGAATATCTGGAAATACTTGTCGAGTAGGTATGCGACTAAATCGAGTTCTTCCAACCGTTTTGCGGTGAATTCTTGGAGAGGCGTATATTTGCGGAGCTCGTATAGCAGATTATCAATGCGGATTTGTTTCCCTGTATTGTTCTGCGACAGGAAGGAATGGAGCAGTTTCTCGAAATGCCCGAATCCGGACAACTTAATCATCGTACTGACGAATTCTTTGTCGTTTAGTATTTCGCGGACGCGGGTTTCTTGCGTTTTCGGTTTCAAAGTACTGAACTTTTTGCCGTTTTCATTGATACCGATTTTCAGGATCTGTTCTGGCGACAATTTGAAATCGCTGCCGTGTTTCTGCGTCATACGGTACAGATACGAGTCGATCGCACAGAGAGGAATAATACCGACTAAATGGTCGGCAATGTTGCGAAGTCGAAATGCTTCCGTAACGGTATTCTCGACTTGGTCGAACATTTCGCCTAATTCGCCGGTAATTTCAAGTTCGTCATCCGCCGATTCAGGCACAAGCTGCATATCATCTGCTTTGTTGACGACGACGAGTGTATAGATTTTTTTATTGTTGGAATTCAATTGGAGTTTCGTATGGTCGGCAATGAAATTCAATATATCTGCTTCGTCGCTGGTATTGAGACCGGAATGGATATCGACGATGAATACGACGAGATTGAACCGGAAGAAGTTTTTCTGCAGGTATTTGTAATAGACTGATTTTGTACGGGCGTCGTTTAGACCGGGAATATCGTAGACATTGACGTAAGAATCCGGCAGAATATTGATATCGAGTTTGCCGACATTGAATTGGATTTCGGCGTATTCCTCTTCGGAGACTTGAGCGCCCGTTTCTGTCTTCTCAATGATTTCTTGATTTTTCTTTGCAATTTGGTCGAATATATGTTCGGGTTTATCGAGATTTGTTGCGTCGTTTTCATTCTCGATATAGACGGTTGGAACCATTGTAGTGCGTTTGATTTTGCACTGGGTCAATTGCTCGCAGAAGATGGCATTTAGAATAGTGGACTTACCGGTGGAAACACCGCCGACGAAACAGAGATTGATATTGTCGACTGGGAGAAGACTTGGTTTAGTTGTGTCGACGGGGAGAAGACTTGCTTTGGTAGTAGACATTTCAGAAGATTGGATTGCGGTTTTAACTAATTTTTTAGCGGAAGACATTTCAGAAGATTGTTCGTGGTTCAAAGAATTTATAATAAAGGTTTTATGCGTTTGTTGAGAAGATGCTTGCAGTTGATATTCTTTCAATTTTTTATCGAAAAATTGTTTGCGGGCGTTCGTCATTTCATTGGATGACAACTGACTCCAATCCCACGGTTTATTTGGATTTTGTTGAACAATATCCCACGTTATGTTTGGGTTACAAGACAACCAACGCCAATCCCACGGGTTACCTGGATTTTGTTGAACAATGTCCCATGTTATGTTTGGGTAACAAGATAATACGCCCCAATTCCACGGTTTATCTGGATTTTCTTGAATAATGTCCCATGTTATGTTTGGGTTACAAGACAAACGATCCCAATCCCACGGTTTACCTGGATTTTGTTGAACAATGTCCCATGTTATATTTGGATTTTCAGATATAAAACACCAATCCCACGGTTTATCTGGATTTTTTTGAATAAATCCCCACGATAGGGTTGGATTTGCAGATATACCAAACCAATCCCACGGTTTATCTGGATTTTGTTGAACAATGTCCAATGTTATATTTGGGTTAGAAGTCAAAAAAACCCAATCCCACGGTTTATCTGGATTTTTTTGAACAATGTCCCATGTTGTTATATCTGGATTTGCAGATAGTACGTACCAATCCCACGGTATATCTGTATTTTGTTGAACAATGTCCCATGTTACGTTTGGGTTTCGAGATAGTTTGTCCCAATCCCACGGTTTATCTGGGTTATCTAAAATAAATTGGAACCATTTTGCTGACCATTCTTTCATAATTTCAGTTTCAATAGAAGACATTTCAGAGTTATTCATTGCAATTGTATTCAATGTATTCGTATTTATAAATCGTTTATTGAGAATATATTCGCTATTGATGGTCGTTAAATTTTAGTTGGTACGATTCCTGCTTTTCGTTACATCCTCTCTCCGGAATTGTATCAAACGACCATAGAGTGTTTCGTAGATAGAATGTAAAAATTGTGTACCAGTATTGTAGTTGGATTACGAACGTCTATTTGTTTTTGTAAAGAACATATAATAAAAATAATGCGACGTTTATTATCATGCTAACTATACCTGCTACAATTAGTGAAGTATCAATGATAAAATACCCGTGTAGCAACCAAAGCAGATTCGTTAGTAAAATGAGCGACAAAGAATAAAAGGACAAATCTTTTACACTTTTGGTTGTATACGTTTTGTATAATTGCGGAAATAATTGAATCGAATTTACTACTGGTGCTAATGTCGCTACAATAAATGGAAGCATTATATATTTATTCGATAAAAATAAAAAAGATGTAGAATATTATTGTTTTTCGTATATATATGTTACTTACCTAGTCTAGGACAGATTCAATTTGATTCCATTCTGGGTGCAATACGTTTGCATCTCGGTCTGGTTGATTCCCGGGCAACCCTGGAACGTCAGTTGTTTGATTTTGTGTTTGATGGACCGCAAGGTTGTTACGATTGAACTGTCGACTGCAAATGTTTTCATTGTCAAATCTTCCAAACTCGGGAAATTCTGGATGAAGGTTATATTGGTGAACGCTGGACAAGTATGCATTGTCAGCTTTTTGACGGTCGCGTTTGATGTATTGATTTCAGCGGACTGTCCCCAATTGTTTTGGTTATATATTGTGAGTTCTTCGAGTTGATAGAAATACTTTATCTTCTTAAATGACACTGCATCAATTGTATCGCTATCATCAATGGTTAACGATTTCGAGTCGATAGGATATGCTGTTTTAAATTTACCACCTTTATAGAAACAAATATCCGCGTGACCTAATGCTTCTAAACGACGCTCCATATTTGCTATTCGTTTCTCCAATGAATCGAACGCCAGTTGTTGTTTCTGTTCTACGCGTTGGAAATTGATAGTCAATTGTGCATCATTCGACATTAGTTTCTCGCGAATACGCAAATCGAATTTAACTGTCAAGAACCCGCCAACAATGCCTTCGAATCCCAATGTCATTGCTCCATTGTCAAGTTGCATTTCGACTGAATACCCTTCTTCGTATTCTGGGTCTGGTTCCTCTGGACCATTGGCGAAACACTTATTCACGAACTTGTAGATTTCTTTGATATCAAATTGCGCGCTGAATGCTGCTTTGTCGAAGTTGCCTTCGTAGCACATATAACTTACATTATTTACGATTTTGATGTATATTGCGTGGTCGTTTAGAGAGGTGGTAATAGTATATATCTGGTCGCGAAAAGTCGCTACGGAGGACTCACTTGGCGAGGATTTCTTAGATTTTGTTGCCATTTTATTGTATTTGTTTTCTATGAAGAATCGAGACGGTGAAGTAGTTGATTTCATAAAATCATATTATAACAACTGTTCAATTTTTTATTTGGGGGTGCATAATAAAAAATTGAATAAAAAAATGGGGGGTAAGATATTTCCGCAATAATCTACTGCAATACAATCGATATTCTCTATTTATACGACTAAAATGCCAAAATCAACCGGTGCAAGTACTAAGCGAACGACCGATTTGAAAATCCCGGTGAAATCCGACGGCACAAAAGACAACCGATATTCTGCTCCACAATTCGTAAAAAAAGATGGGACAAGAGATATGAGAACAACGTTAACAGGTATTCGTAAATAATTATTTCTATATGTATTGTTGCGTTATTATGTTATGTTATAATTAATTCAATGCCATTTTTGTCGCAATATGGTTGTAATCCAATTGCGTTTGTTACCCCAGTAAATGTAATCTTTTTTATTTTATGCGGGGTCGATTTTAATGTTTCGATTGCTTCTGTCACCTGTATACCACCACCATTTTGCGATTGTATGTTTAACACTTCCAAGTTTGGGAGATTTTTTATAAACTGCATGTCCGACCAATTAGAACTACACCCACCATATATGGAAAGTTTACTCAGTGTAAAATTTGAAATATCCGATTTAAAGGTATGTGATGGGTTAAATAATATTAGTTCATTTAATTTATAGAACGCATTTACTTTTGCCTCAGTATTGTGTAATCTTATGGTTGCAGAGTCAATGCGATGTCCAAGAACCGGATGCCCAATACTGCCAATACAATCAATCCTCCTCTCCAATTCATCCGCATGTTTATTTTGCAAACCGATTGTTTTTTCTGCTGAATCGAGTCTGTTCAACAACCTCTCAATCAGTTGTCTCTGCTGGTCCAATACTTGCCTGTATTCCATTGCCTGTTTTTCCATGCGGTCTGTAAGTAATTGTTTTTGCTTCTCGAGTTCTACCGACAGAATGGCGTCATTTGCAACCATCTTCTCTTTTAATCGGATTTCGAATTCGACTACCAAGAATTCTTCAATATTGCAATCAAACCGCAATCGCAATGCGTTCGGTTCCATTTCCATACGCACCGAATATTTTGCATCTCCGCCCGCAAAACATTTATTGATGAGTCGGTATATCCCGGCGATTTCGAATGAGACTCGGAATGCGGACCTCTCAAAGGTTCCTTCATACGTAGCATAACTGATATTGTTCGCGACCTTGATATAAATGGATGATTCTTGCTCAGAAAGAGAGGTCGTAATCGTATATTCGGCGTTTTTGAAAGTGGTCATATTATTCAGGTGATTCGATTGGATATGGTTATCTATACAATAAATAATAATAACGAATATATTCAATTTTATTGTGGTATCTAAGGATAAGCGTAGCGACTGATAAGCGTAGCAACATTAACAAGAAACAACCATATTTTCGCGCCGCGTCCGGTCGCTCCACTTAGGGCATCAGCGCATACATCCATACGTTAAATTAAAAATTGAACAAATCCTCAACCAAATAAACCCAGATAATAACACACCTCGCTAATATCGTATAATTATTCATATCGAAAATGAACAAACAAGAACTTATCCGAAAGTGCAAAGACCTAAGTATCAAAGGTGTTAGTTCAAAAAACAAAACTGAACTATTGCGATTGATTGCAGACAACGAACAACCAACTCATCCAACGCCATCACCCTATCAATCGAATTTCGTTCTATTAATGCACCAACTATTACAGCAAACTCTAAAAGACAAGACCCGCAAAGTTTGCAAACAATGCCACGAATTAGGTCATAATGCAAACAGCGTTCATTGCAAAATAAATATCGAATACAACAATCGACTACAGCAGAAAATAAAGACTTACATATTTTCTCAAAATTGTCTAGACGACAAAACTACAGACGACTATTGCCAAGAATTAAGTATGATTCTTGGAATAACCCCAAACCAATGCAAAACACTATACAATGATATTCCGTTAAAAGAATTACTTGACCGGAAAATGGATATTGCCGCGTATTTGCAAATCATAGAGCACACTTCAAAACAATGCGGCGAGTGTTCGAAACCACTTGTTTGTATCCAGACAAATACCAACCGTGTTTGGAAAGGCACAGATATATGCGATACTTGCTGGTCGAAACACGCGGACTACCGCGACCAAATATGGAACCAAATCAAACAGTACAGACCCATTGTGTGCGCGATATGTTCTGCAAAACAGACTTACAATGGCGAGAGGTTTCACTACGACCATCTCAATATGTTCGACAAAGACAAGAGCGTCTGCAGTATGATTAATGAAGGTATGGATGTAGAAGATATTTGCAGGGAAATTGATAAGTGCCAAATATTATGTTTGTCTTGCCATCATATTGTTACTGAT
>Ga0214917_10003500_pt1 | contig 18064 bp, 16 predicted proteins | sample LL_1208_BB_MetaG_FD_177983 | JGI IMG/M metagenome (GOLD analysis project Ga0214917, IMG submission 177983) | Freshwater microbial communities from Lake Lanier, Atlanta, Georgia, United States - LL_1208_BB | ecosystem: Environmental > Aquatic > Freshwater > Lake | place: USA: Georgia | collected...
AGAAGTGGTTTTTGAAACCAATAATGTAGAAGTAGGATGGGATGGTTCTTATGGAACGGAGGGTCTTGATGCGCCTCCCGGAGTTTATACCTACTACATACACATCAAAATGCCGGATATCGACAAGATCGTTGTATTTACGGGGCATGTGTCCTTAATTCGTTAGGTTTGATTAATTATTTCCTTTGATACCAAGGTTAAGCGTAAAAGGAATTACTATTGCAGCAATAACCTTGCTTCTGTTTCTTTCTTGTTATGAGGTTTTTCAATTAAATGACTTGTATACCCAAAAGAAGGAGCAATTGGAGGAGGATTTATCCAAGACGATTAAAAATGTTTCGTTTATTTATGAAAGGGAATATGAAAACCGGAAGTTAAATCAAAAAGAATATAAAGATTTTAAAGCTCAATACCGTAAGATTCTTGAAAACGAATTTGAGGGATTATTAACGGGACGCCAACAAGTTTCTATCCGGGACACCACCATATTTGTTAACGGTAAGGAGGAATCTTATCTCGTAATAAATGGCGTAGCGAGTGATTCCATAACAGGGGTCAGTACCCAACAAATAACGTACATAAAAGATATCCGCCAACTCAAAGCCTTTGTCAAAAAGACACAACAAAAGCCTATTAATAATGAAAATATTACTGTTCATTTAAATCAACAATTGTTGCAACATATTTTAAAGAAAGCGAAATTCATGAATTTGTTGATGCTTCAGGCTTTTAAAGAAAATGTGTATAAGTCACCGCAGGAAAGAGTAAATGTAGCAGAATTAGATACGCTATTGATTACGGAATTAACCAAGGCAAAATTACCTAAATCATATAAGTTTAGGGTATTGAACGAACGTTTTGAACCACTAAAGATGAAAACAAATTGTAATCGCATGGTTTCGAACAGCATTAATCCAGCTATAAGGACGGTGCTATTCCCAACGGACAAATTCAATGAAAAACTGTACATCGAGGTGAATTTTCCATATAAAAGCCTATTTGTACTTCAACAAATGAAACCCTATTTTATCCTAACAGGATTATTAGGCATTTTAATAATCGTAATTTTTTATTTCTTGATTCGCACCATTAGAGTACAAACTGATATTAATAATATTAAGGCGGCTTTTATTTCAAATATGACCCATGAGTTTAAGACGCCAATTTCTACCATCTCATTAGCTTGTGAGGCCCTCACCGACAAAGACGTGGTTTCTCATTCAACAACCAAAGAGATTTCGCCATACGTGGCAATGATAAGTGAAGAAAATCAACGCTTGGGAGCACTCGTAGAAGGAATATTACAAAATGCCATTGGGTCGAGCTTATCCATTTCTCTCCATTTTGAATTTTTGGACTTATTAAAAATACTTCAGGAACAAATAAGAATTCAAAAATTTAAATTGACAAAAGAGGCCAACATAGAACTGAAAGTATTGGGAACGCCATCGGAAATTAAAGCAGATAAGATACATACTACCAATTTATTGGTCAATTTAATTGAAAACGCAGTAAAATATTCAAAAGGTAATCCACAAATTGAAATTATTATTAGTTACAATAAAGAAGTAAAAGTTATCGTTAAAGACAATGGAATTGGAATGGCGAAAGAACATTTACCCAGAATATTTGATCGTTTTTATAGGATTCCTACTGGAAATGTTCATGATGTAAAAGGGTATGGGTTGGGATTGAGTTACGTTAAATCCATTGCCGAAGCACATGGCTGGAAGATAAACGTTAAAAGCGAAGAAGGAGTAGGTACCATTTTTGAATTAATAATTGACAAAGCAACGAACAATGAAAATACTAATCGCTGAAGATGATGATAATTTAGGGTTTTTACTTACTACCTTTCTAAAAGCAAAAGGATACGATGTAATTCATGCAAATAACGGTATAAGCGCATTAAAGGAATATAGAGATAATCCATCTCGTTTTCATTTTGTGATATTAGATGTCATGATGCCAGAACTAGATGGTTTTTCCGTTGCCAAAGAACTTAGATTACTCGACAATAAAATCCCTATTTTGTTTTTAACGGCCAAAAGTCTTGAAACAGACAAACTAAAAGGATTCGAAATTGGTGCTGACGACTATTTAATAAAACCTTTTGTTATGGAAGAATTGCTTGCACGCATAAAAGCTATTCTTAGAAGAACAGATGCTGTAGAACAAATCGACGAGATTATTATAGGTCAATTGAAATTTAATCCTGCCCAAAATCTTTTATTTTTGAAAGGAGGGGCGGCTAAGCTTACCACCAAAGAAAATGCTTTGCTGAACATACTCGCAAGAAATATTAATCAAGTAGTGGATAGACAGGCGGCTTTAAGAACAATATGGGGCGATGATAGCTATTTTAACGGGAGAAGTATGGATGTTTACATTGCGAAACTTAGAAAACTTCTAAATGATGATCCCAATATAGAAATACTGAATGTTCATGGCGTTGGATTTAAGTTAATTGTGAAATAGCATACCTTTGCGCATGCAAAAGCGCTTTTTATCCAGTTTATTAATTTCGCTTTTTCTTAATTTTCTTATAAAGCCTATTTCGGTTTTAGTAATTGATGCAGGGGTGCAAAGAGCTCTTGGAAATGTGATATATGGAAAATATTTCACTTTACTTTCACTTACGGTAATATTCAATGTGTTTCTAGACCTTGGAATAAATAATTACACTGTAAGGAATATCGCTCAAGATGAGAGTAGAATAACGCACCATTTAAATAATATTATTGGATTGAGGTTGCTTTTGTTTCTATGTTACTCGATCTTAATATGTTGTTTTGCCTACGGATTTAATTTGGTAAATCATTATGATACCATCTTGATGTACCTTATAATAAATCAATTTTTGGTGCAATCTATTGCCTTATTAAGGAGTGTAATTAGTGGTCAGCATCGCTTCTATGTGGACGCCACGCTATCTGTATTGGATCGAGCCTTGCTTATCATAATGGTAGGCTGGGCATTTATATACCAAAGAAATTGGATTACCATTGAGTATTTTGTTCTCGTTCAAACGTTTAGTTATGCAATAACTTTGTTGTGTTCAATCTTAAGCATAAAATCTCCCCTTTTTCGTCCGGTTTTAAGAATTAATTGGAAATATGTCAAAGAGGTTCTAAAGCATAGCCTTCCCTTTGCTCTTCTCATACTGCTTATGTTTATATATAACCGTTCTGATGTTATCCTAATAAGAATGTTGTCTAGGCAAGGTGATATGGAGGCCGGAATTTATGCCCAAAGTTTTAGGCTATACGATGCTTTATTTATGGTGGGGATGATTTTTACAGGGTTACTTTTCCCTATGTTTAGCCGCATGTTGCATAAAAAGGACCCGCAAATTGTGGAATTAATTACCATGTCACAAAAATGGCTTATTGGTGGAGTATTGGCGATCGTATTCGTGGTTAACGAAAATGCGACGCATCTCCTTTCTTTTTTATACGGAAATCATGCTTCGCCATCATCAAGTATCATTCTCAAGGGATTAATGATCGCTTACTTGGCTATGAGCCTTAACTTTATATATGGCACCCTTCTCACGGCAAATGGAAGCCTTTCGTTGCTAATTAAAATTTCGGCCTACTCGGTGTTAATATCGCTGCTTTTCAACCTTTTTTTAATACCACAACACGGGGCGACAGGGGCAGTAGTAACGGCGATAATTGTGCAATTATTCGTGTCTACTATGCTGGTTTATTATGCCTTAAGAATTATTCCAATAACGTTCAGGAAAAACGCGTTTAATCCTTTAATTCTCTATTCTATTTATTTACTTATTGCTCACTTCTTGTTTCAATTGATTTCAAGTAGTTCTTTTGGTATAATTGGATCAATAATTACCCCCATTTTTGGATTATTTTTGTTTAATGTAATCGACGTTAAAGCCATTTATTCTCTTTACTCGAGAAAAGAGACTCACCAATAATGATATGACTATTCATTTAATTCAAGCCGATAACGTATATTCGTGCTCTATTCTTAAAGTTGCATGAAAAAAAAAGAAGATTCCTTTTCAAACGGAACACAAAGCTTAATTCGTTTTTTGTGGAATAAAAGGAAATTTATTTTGATGTTTACAACTTCAGCAGGGCTTATTTCTGGTATCGTTGCCTTTTTAATGAAGCCTTTGTTTTTAAGTACAGCAATCGTTTTTCCAGCCGCAACAAGTAGTGTTAGTTTTTCTGAACAACGGAATGCAAAGGCGGCATCCATGGATTTTGGGGAGGAAGAACAGGCGGAACAATTGATACAAATTTTACAAAGCGCAAGAATTCGTGATAAGATTATTAATAAATTCAATCTTTTGTCGCACTATCGAATTGATGCCGATGGGAAAAACAAGAACTTTAAATTACACGAGGCATACAATAGCCATATTTCATTTAGCCGCACAAACTATGGTTCCATTAAAATAGATGTATTAGATGAGGACCCTGATTTTGCAGCGAAAATAGCCAATAAAATTGTAGATTTAATTGATACCGTTAAGAATGAAATGATCATGGAACGAACACTTCCCGCGTTTAAAGTGAACCAAAGGAAGTTAATTCAAATGAAACACGATCGCGATTCCATTTTGAAAAAATTAGACAGCTTATCCAGTCTTGGTGTGATTGCGTTAGATGTTCGGTCTAATTTGTTTCAGGCCTATGTTGATTCCAAAAACCCAGAGGATAGAGCTGAGCTTAAAAAGAAGATTGATGTTAATTCAAAGTATGGCGCCCTATACGATGGTTTAGAATATATGAGAAATGCTAAAATCATTAATTTAGAGGACTTTATGGCTTCTTATGAACAGGCAGAATCCGATGCAAACATCAAGTATAATCATAAATTTATCGTAGAAAGAGCTGTTGCCGCGGATAAAAAAGACCAACCTAAACGCTTGGTTATAATTATCGTTTCTTCTTTTTTGGCGTTCATTTTTTCTGTATTTCTGCTCCTTTTTAGGGAAAAATATATAGAATTAAAAAATTAAAAATTGAGGAGTCAGCCTCTTAATATTTTCTTAGGAGGAGCATTTGGCTTCTTGATAGCTTATTTTTTTAGTATCGGTTGGTATATAAGCCTTATTCCTACGGCTGGCGTCGCGGTCTGCTATTTTTTGATATACTTTCCAAAACATGTTTTTATATCCTTGGCATTTTTTACGCCTATTTCTGTGAATATTGAGGAATATACAGAACAGTTGGGTTTATTTCTGCCGACTGAACCACTTCTGATAGGCTTAACCTTATTGGGTCTTGCCACCTATTTATTAAAACATGAAGCAAGGTCTAGTTTCCACAAAGAACCAATTGCTATTGTTTTGTTGCTCTACCTGAGTTGGATAGGGGTAACTTGCATTACAAGCAGCCATCCAATAATTTCGCTTAAATTCTTATTGGCAAGACTCTGGTTTATTATACCTTGTTTTTTCTTATCCGTGTTTTTTTTTAGTTCTTGGAGAACGATCCGTCAATTTTTTTGGTGGTTCACATTAGGACTGGTTTTGGTGATTACCTACACAATTATTAACCATGCTGGATATCAATTTGGTGAAAAGGAAAGCCATTGGGTGATGGCCCCATTTTTTAAAGACCACACCATTTATGGGGCAGTTGTGGCCTTGGCACTGCCTTTTCCTTTGGTTTTGTTCTACATTTCAAAACGATCAGCCTTGAATAATATGTTGTTGATTCTGTTTTTCACAGTAATTTCTCTCGGACTTTACTTTTCTTACACAAGGGCTGCTTGGTTGAGTGTTTTTGGCGCTTTGGTAATCGTTTCCTTAGTTTATTTTCAAATTAAATTACGATGGATTATTATTTTATTGACGGTTTTATTCGCGATTTTTCTCAGTAATAAAGAAAGAATCCAGTTGGAAATGGCGCGGAATAAAGTAGAACACACCACAGAATCTTTCGATGAACGCTTGAAAAGCGCCACCAATGTAACCACAGATGCTTCCAATTTGGAACGTATTAATCGGTGGGCATGTGCCATTGAAATGTGCAAAGAAAGGCCTGTTTTTGGATTTGGGCCAGGGACATTTGCGTTTGAATACGCAAGATTTCAAGAACCAGAAAATTTGACAATAATATCTACCAATTTTGGAAATATGGGAAATGCCCACAGTGAATTTTTAAGCGCACTTTCTGAAACAGGAATAATGGGTTTTATTTTGTTTGTTTGTTTTGTGGCTATAAGCTTTTACACGGTTATTAACCTCATTACAAAATCTAAAACCCGAAATAAGCGCATATTCGTAACGGCTAACGCAATTTTATTTTCGCTTTCAACCTATTTTATCCACGGCCTCCTTAATAATTTTTTGGATACAGATAAAGCTGCTTATCCTGTTTTTACTATGATTGCTTTAAGTTTGGTATTGGAAAAAAAATTAGCGCCCCAACCAAACGGAAGGGTTTAAAGGCGTTGTATTTATGCCAGAAACACTATGTATTTCAAAGTGAAGCGTTGAAATATTCCCTTCAGAAAGCAAACTGCCAATGTTTTGCTTTGTTCCCACATTTTGCCCTACCCTAACCAAAACAGTGGCTAAATTGCTATACACACTTCGATAATTTCCATGTTTAATAATTACTACTTTCCCTGCGCCGGATATACTAAAAACAGAGCTTACTTCACCTTCAAAAACCGCCCGGACGTTTGCGCCAGCCACACATGAAATATCGATTCCATTGTTGTTTTCAAATACATTTTTTAATGTAGGATGTGCATTCTTTCCAAATCTACTTGTAATGCTCCCCCCAACTACAGGCGTGGGAAGTAATCCTCGGTTGTTTTCAAATTTTTTACCGGCAATTGCTCCTTCAGAGGATATGTTTTCTGGTTCAACTCGCCTTGATGTGTTTTCTGGGCTTTTAGATTTATTATTGGATTTAGCCCCTGGGTTATCGTTTTTAGCCTTGGCATTGTCCTTTGCTTTTTTCCGTTTTTCTGTATTTCTTGCCTCCTCTAAAATTGCCGATTGAATTCTCGACTCAATGTTCTTTCGTTTACGTTCTGCTTCGTCAAGCTGAGTCAATAGCTGATCTTCATTACGTTTAAGTTCCGCATACGTTTTTTCCTTATTTGATTTATCCGCTTCAATTCTTATTTGTTCCTCTTTTTTCTCGTTGATAGCAAGTGATTTAACATTTTTTTGAAGTTTTATATCGAAGATTTCATTTTGTAAAAGACTTTGGTTTTGGGTAATTAAATCAAATTGTCGTTGTTGTAATCTTGTCATTTTTTTTAAATAGCTATGCCGGTGTAACGCTTCTTGGTAGGACCTCGCCGATAATAAAAACATTAGTTTCTCCAAATTATTTCTTTTTTTATATGCATATCGCAACATAACTTTATATTGTTCCCGTAATTTCACGATCCGAATATTAAGCCGAGCAAGATCCTTGTTTTTTGATGTTATATTCAGTTCTGCCGTGCGCAGTTGCCCATCATATACGCGCAACAATTCCTCCCTGTTTCTAATTTGATTTTGCAGGATTTCTACTTCATGCAATGAATTCTTGGAATCTTTTTGTACGACTTCTAACAGGGTTTTTGTTTGTTCAATTTTCTTTTCTAACAACCGTTTTTCTTTTTTTAAATTTTCTTGGCCCTTCTGACCAAAAGTTGAAAAACAAAAGCATAAGAGAACCAAACCGACATTAATTACATTTTTCATAATCATCTGGAATAATTAATTCAATTTCTTGAGGAACACGAATTTCGAAACGTTCTGTATTCATTTTTATATGCATGACTTGATCTTTGTCTGTAATCGTTAGATTTAACGATGAAGGGACATTCATCAAACCCTTTTCCCATTCTTTGTATTCTACATGCATTTTTCGACCATCAGCTAATTCTAAGGATTGATTTAAAAGGATATTGCTTGAGGAAAGTAAGGTATATCTCGTGCTTAATTTTTCATCTTGATAACTAAAAATTGTAGAGTCGCGCATTGTTTTTTTCACAAACTGCAAGCTCGAGTTAAACCCAATTGGTAATCCAAGGAAGAGCTCCTGAAGGTTCTCTAATGTAAGCGCAATACCTAATATTTTTTTTGTTTTCTCTACGGGATAAATTTCAAAGCAACGGTCTTTTTTATTAACATAAGTGAGACTATCTTTGCTTATTAATGAATTCACAACAGGAATCGCCGCAAATGTTATTAAAGCGCTGGCAACGCTGTCTTGTGTGCATCTGAGACTTAGTTTAAAACCTATTTTTCTGGAATTATCTGAATAGGATACGTTATATTTACCATAATACCAATGCCAAAACTGAGCGTGTATACTGTCTAATTCTTTTTGGTTTGATTTGGCATTCACAAGGGTGTCATGCGGCAAAGCCTGAACTTCAGTGAATGGAGGTACAGAGAGTTTCTTTGCACAAGAGACCGATGTGCCAATTAAAAGGGGGATCAAAAAAGAAATTAATCGGTTCATTTGTTTAACAATTTTAATTTTAACCTCGTTGTTTGGTTTCCTTTTCTTTCCGCTTGTTTCCAAAATGCTAAGGCCTTTTCTTTAAAGCCTCTTTTAAACGCAATATCTCCCTGAATTTCACACGCAAATCGTTCGGGATAGCCTACTTTAATCGCTTTTTCTAGCCATACTTGCGTCGCGTTGAGGTCACCTTTCACTAAAAGTTGTTTACATTTTATGGCGATAATATCAGGATTCTCAGGAGCTAATCGTATACTTTCATTAATTAGCGTATCTACAAAGGTTACAAAGTCCTTCTCTTCCAATAATGACTTTGCCACGTCCATTTTTAATTGTTGATTCCTTGGCACAAGGCTGAAAGCTTTTGAAAAGTTGTTTGTCGCAATCTTGACATCCTTTTGTTTTGCATGAATAATACCCTCTTGGACAAAAAACTGAGCCTCCAAATCAGGGTCATTAATCAAATATGATTTTCCATCGCGCAAGGTGGTAATCGCCTCCTCTATTTGACCGTTTTGGATTTGCCCGACCCCCAACATGAGATAAGGAAATGCTTGTATTGGAAATAATTCAATACAACTCTTGCTTTTTTCGCATAGGGAATCCCATAATTCTTCCCTGTAACAGATCAATAGTACCGTATTCCAAACTGGGTAAGCATTAGGTGATAGGCTTACGGCTTTAGAAAAATATGGCAGTGCGTTGTATGGTTCCCCACAGGTCATATACAGGTCGCCTAAAAGTGTATTTGCTATTAACTCGTTTTGGTGTTGCACATGAAATTGCTTCAACAAACTTTGCATACGTGGCGTACACCCTTCAGATTTCGTTTTACGAAGCAATATTTCAGCTTTTTGATCCAAGGTAATACCATCAAGCAACACCGCTTCACACAAGTATCGTTCGCCTTCTTCAATATTGCCCGCCTCAATTAAATAATTGCCGTACAACATTTTTGCAATCCCATTACTGGGATCTGCAACACAGAGGTCGGCTAATAGCTTGAATCCTTTTTGATTCTCTTTGGTCTTAAAGTAAAGGTCTACCAATGGCGCTAAAAGCTCAGGGGCATTGGGAAAAACCATAAGTCCATTTTCTAGCGCAGCAATGGCCTTTTGCATTTGCCCCATCAATAGGTAGATTCGGTGTTGCTTTGTTACGATTTCGATGCTTTTACCAAGATTTTTTTCTTGTTTTTCCATTAACCCTAATGCCGCGTTATAATTTTTTGCTTGAATATAATTTTCTACCCCGCCAAAGTAGTATTCCGTTTGATAAGGGTTCTTCGCCAGTAGGGATGCATAGACTTTCGCCGCCGCTTCAAAGTCGCCTCGAGCGCTGTACATGTAGGCGATTTCTCCCAATATAAATATATTTTTAGGATCCGCTTTGCTCGCTTTAATTAGGTATTCAGAGGAGGCCACCCAGTTTTCTTGATCAAAATAGATTTTGGACATCAAGTAAAGCGCCGCATCGTGATTCGGATTCAAGGCCAAAACTGCATTAGCCTCTGTCGTGGCGGTTGCATAGTCTCCTTTCATGTAGGCGCGGAGCCCAGCGTGATACCGTTGCACTTCTTGAGTGGAAGAAGTGGACGTCATACTCGTTTCGGGTGTTTTGCATCCGTAAACAAGTGCGATAATAACAATAATACCAACTAGTCGACACATGTTAATGAGGAATAATCTCCTAAACTTAAATCTTTTGGCGAACCTTTTATTTCGGTGAAGGACCCGACCATTGATCCATGCATGACGATATCAGAAACGGCGGCTTTTTTTTGAATCAAACAATTGTTCAATACGCTGTTTTGAATCTTTGTCCCATCGCCTAAGCTCACATGAGGCCCTATAACGGAGTTGATTATCGACACATTTTCACCAATATAACACGGAGGAATGACCACACTATTACGAATTAAATCCAAGGCATAGGACTTTAGCTTGCCGTCCATTTCATCATATTCCAATACGCGTGCATTCGTTTCCACCGTAACGGTCTTGTTGCCACAATCTAACCATTCCTTCACTTCGCCCGGTTTGAAGGAAATTCCCTTGGCGGTTAATCGCCGTAGGGCATCGGGTAGTTGATACTCTCCGCTGTTTTTTATTCCGTTGTCTATTAAGTAATTTATTTCCTCCAGTAAGGATTGTCCTTTTTTGACATAATAAATGCCGATCATAGCTAAGTCCGAAACAAAGGTTTTAGGTTTTTCCACGTAATCAATAATGGACCCTTGGTTGTTCAATTTGATCACACCAAATTGTTCGGGATTGGGTATTCTTTTCACCCATAATATACCGTCTTCATGGTCTTCGATCGAAAAATCTGCACGAAAGAGCGTATCGGCAAAGGCTACCACCACCGGTCCGTTTAACAAAGGTGCAGCGCAGTGCACTGCATGGGCAGTACCGAGAGGCTCCAATTGGTGAAAAATCTTTCCTTCGGCTCCAAATTTTTCTGCGGTTGCAATAAGTTCATTTTCTGTTTCAGCACCAAAATCCCCTATTACAAAGCCAATAGATTGGATTTTATTCTTGCAGATCTTGGCAATATCAGCAACTAAGCGATGCACAATTGGCACACCACCAACTGGAATAAGCGGTTTGGGAACAGTAAGCGTGTGCGGCCGCAATCGACTTCCTCTGCCCGCCATGGGTATAATAATGTTCATTTTCTTTTAATTTAATCCGGTGCTTCCAAAACCGCCTTCACCGCGTTGCGACGCATTGAGTGTAGTGGATTCTATAAATGTTGCTTTAATTACGGGGGCAAATACAAGTTGCGCCACGCGTTCACCGGATTCAATGACCGCGGCTTCATCGGACAAATTGACCAATATTACACCTATTTCACCTCGGTAATCGGCATCGATTGTGCCTGGAGTATTCAATACGGTTAAGCCCTTTTTCAAAGCAAGGCCGCTACGTGGCCGAACCTGACACTCGATGCCGTCTGGCATTTCTATATATAATCCCGTCGGCACAAGGCAACGTTTCCCCGCTTCAATAACCAACGGTTGCAAAAGGTGCGCGCGAATGTCCATACCCGACGCACCTGTCGTTTCATACCCAGGAAGAGGATTGTTGCTTTTATTGATTATTTGTATTTCCATGATGCTTGTTGGGTCAAAATTATAGAAATTGGCCATCTTCAGTATTGGCTTTCAAAAACTTAATTAACAACCTCGCGTGAATGAATAACACAAACCCCTTACCTTTGCGCTTAATGAAACGAGAATTAGCTATAATCCTTTTATTTGCCGTTCTTTGCGTTATTTCAGGGTGCGGCACCCTTGGATCTGATTTCAATGTGTTTTCAATTGAAGATGATAAAGCCTTGGGTCGACAAGTTGTCGCTGAAATGGAAAGTGATAGCAGTAAGATGGTGCTGCTTGATTCGGTAGAACATCATCAAGTTTATGCCTATTTGTATGCCGTCAGAGATACCCTACTGAACAGCGGCGTGGTGAAACACAAAAATGACTTTCCCTGGAGAATTCGTGTCATTCACGATGACTCGACACTAAACGCCTTTTGTGCTCCAGGCGGCTATATTTATTTTTACACGGGAATTCTTAAATTCCTTGAAGCGGAAGACCAGCTCGCAGGCGTATTAGGGCATGAAATGGGTCATGCCGATTTAAGGCATTCTACCAGACAGCTCACGAAAATGTATGGCGTCCAAACGTTGTTGAGCTTAGTTGCAGGTGACCGCACCTTGGTTAAAAATATAACTTCAGCAATAATTGCTCTATCGTTTTCGCGAAACCACGAAAAGGAGGCCGATGATTGTTCGGTGGACTACCTTTGTCCTACTCGGTACAATGCTGATGCTGGCGCTGGTTTCTTTTCGAAGATAAGCCAAAAAGGAGGAAAAAATCCCCCAGAAATTTTGAGTACGCATCCCGATCCCGGCAATCGAATTGAAGCATACCGACAAAAAAAACAACAATTGGGCTGCCAGGGAAGCATGGATAATAAAGGGAGATACCAATTAATGCTAAAAATGCTTCCGTGAATGTAAGGAGCTGTTTATTTTTGTGAAGTAGAACTTTTTATGTTAGAATTAAATAGAATTAGAACTAGCAAGGACGAAATTATTCTTGCGTTGGCGAAACGAAATATTGACGCAAGGGAGATGTTGGACCGCATCCTTGTGCTCGACGCAAAGTGGCGAAGCAAAAAACAAGAACTGGATGGGGTACTCGAAGAAGCCAATACCTTAGCGAAGACCATCGGACAATGTTTTAAAGAAGGAAAAGTAGACGAAGGAAATGCATTGAAAGCCACCACCGTGCATCTTAAGGAGCAAGAAGGAATGTTGAAGGCCGAGGTAGAAGAACTGGAACATGCTATGCAGGAGCTTACAATGCAATTGCCGAATACGCCTTGCGATGAGGTGGTCAAGGGCAAAAACCATGAGGATAACGAAATTGTTTTTGAAACCAACAACCTCTCGGCTTTTCCCTTCACGGCGAAGCCCCATTGGGATCTATGCAAGGAGAAAGGAATTATTGATTTCGAGTTGGGCGTGAAGGTTTCTGGCGCAGGATTTCCATTTTATAGAAATAAAGGAGCGCGGCTACAGCGGGCATTAATCTCTTTTTTTCTTGATAAAGCCATTGAAGCCGGTTATGAAGAATTCCAAGCCCCGCTATTGGTGAATGAGGCAAGCGGTTTTGGTACGGGACAATTGCCTGATAAAGAGGGTCAAATGTACCACGACGCAAGCGATAACCTTTATTTAATTCCTACTGCCGAAGTGCCTATTACCAATATATTTCGCGATGAGATTGTTCCAAGCAGTGCTTTTTCCTTTAAACTTTGTGGCTACACACCTTGTTTTCGACGCGAAGCGGGATCTTACGGAAAAGATGTTCGTGGCTTAAATCGCCTGCATCAATTCGATAAAGTGGAAATCGTACGCATTGAGCATCCAGACAACACCTCAAGAGCATTTGACGAAATGGTGGGGCATGTACGAGGGTTACTTGAACAGCTTGAACTGCCCTTTAGAATACTCCGACTTTGCGGTGGAGACATGGGATTTGCTTCGGCTATGACCTATGATTTTGAAGTGTATTCTGCTGCACAAGAAAAATGGCTGGAGGTCAGTTCGGTTTCACGCTTTGATACCTTTCAAGCCAACCGGTTAAAACTGAGGTTTAAAGACAATGATAAAAAGACGAGGCTATGCCATACGCTCAATGGCTCCGCGTTGGCTTTACCAAGGATTGTAGCGGCATTGTTAGAAAACAACCAAACAGTGGATGGAACGATTTTGCTCCCAAGTGTTTTATATAAATACACAGGCTTTGAACAACTTTAAAATTTGGTTAATCGGCATACCGATGCTTGCTGGGGTTCTTTTGTCGTGCTCTGATTTTAATCAGCGAGAACAATTGAGGGCATTGGAGAACATGACCAACACAACGGATAGTTTGTTAGACGTTATAAAGAACGGCGTCCCAGATTCCTTGAATACAATGCGACAAACCATGCTGAATACCGAGATTGCGTTGAAAAACAAGGTTACAATGGATACTGTTGATATGAGGTATTCCGTCGACATGGACACCTACAATTTAGCCATTAACCGAATAGGAAAAATCTACCATCATCGGCTTGAATTAGATGCGACGTTAAAAAAAGAAAAGAAACAGTTGGCAAACCTAAAAAATGATATAGAAAAGGGATGGGGTAAGAGGAGTGAATATAACCAATATATCAAATTAGAAGAGAAGAATATAAAAGCCCTAACAACTAAAACACAAGTATTACAAAAAGAAACATTGAAAGTATGTGAGGTTTATCGCTTGTTACATCCTAAGATGAAAACGTTGTTACGCACAGTAATTGAATAGTACATGATGCGATTTTTTGCTTTTTCCTTTTTCGTGTTGTGTGGTATGATGCAGGTCAAAGCTCAGACAGAAACAGATATTCAATTAGCGCAACATTATTATTTGAATGGCGAATTTTCTAAGGCTTTGGTATATTATGCCCCCTTATACAACGCAGAGCCCAATAAAGTGTATTTTACTAGGTTGTTAGATTGCCTTGTTAAAACGGGAGACAAAAAAGAGGCGGAAAAGTTATTTAAGAAACATGTTTCACTTCATTCGTCCGATGTGATTTTGAAAATTGAATTTTATTTTTTTTACAAGGAATTAAAGGAAGAGGATAAAGCCAAGAAGGTGAAAAATGAAATATCCAAGCTTGAGTTTTATATCCCGAGGGAGTTTGAAGTTGTTTTGGACAATATTTTAGCCATCGAGGAATTCGATTGGGCAAAACAAATGGTCGATAAGGAAAAAAAGAACATGAGTTTTTATCCACATGAATTATGGTATGCCCAAATTTCTAAAGCTGAAAGGAAGAATATAGAAGCTTTAGAATATTTTTTAAAGGCCTTGTCCAAGGATAATAGATTAAAGCAACAAATTCAAATAGAAATAGCGGCAACGATTGACTTTTCCGAAGAATCCGAGGAGTTGAAACAAATAAGAAATTGTTTTCTCACAACGAGCCAGAAAGACCCCAATAATGCCATTTATTCGGAAATGCTTATTTGGTTTTTTATTCAGAGCAAGAACTTTTCGTCGGCTTTTCAGCAATGTGTAGCCTATGAAAAACGAAACCAAGGTGATGGTCAGTATTTGATAGATTTTGCAAAAACCTGTCTTGAAAACAATGAATACGACTTAGCAATCAAAGCTCTTACTGAAGTAATAACGAAAAAATACTACTTTAAGGATATAGCTGAAGAGGTAAGATTGAACGTGTATTTTTCGCAAATCACGAACCAAAGAAAATTTACAGAAAAAGAAATGTTAGAGGTGCTTACAGCTTATGAACAGTTTCTTTCTTCTAACAAGGAACAAAGTTCAAGCAAGGATAAAATGGTCTTGGAATACACTGAAATATTAGCTTTTTATGCCAATCAAGCGGAAAAAGCAAAAATAATTCTTGAAGAACGATTTAAAGAAAAAGGCTTAACGGACATTCAAAAAGCAAGGGTCAAACTTAAATTAGCTGATGTATGTGTGGTAATGGACAGTATATGGGAAGCATCTTTATTGTATATGCAGATTAGTGAAGCGTTTAAATTTGAACCCATTGGAAATGAAGCTAAATTCAAGAATGCACGTATATTTTATTTTGATGGTGAATTTGATTATGCCCAATCCCAATTGGATGTATTAAAACAAGCGACTTCAAAGTTTATTAGCAATGACGCTATGCAACTTTCCTTATTAATTCTAGAAAATTATGGTTTGGATAGTAATTATGAAGCCATGAGTACCTTCGCTAAGTGTGAATTACTATTGCTTCAACACAAATATTTCGAAGCATTTCAGTGGATGGACAGCATTCGAATCAAATTTCCACAGTCTGTACTCAATGATGATATTTTGTATTTAAAGGGTAAGGCCTATGCGCAACAAGGCGATTGGGACAATGCTCTTTCTTATTTCGAACAGCTTTACACCGTCTATCCTACGGAACTATTGGCGGATGACGCATTGTATCAGATGGCCACCATCTATAGCACCCATTTGAAAGAGGATGAAAAGTCACTATCTTATTTTTTAAATATTATTGACAAATATCCCGGAAGTATTTACGGCGAAGACAGCCGGTTGATGATTCGCCGTTTACGGGGAGACAAAGTTGCGGATTAATTTAGCTTTCTTGCGTAAAGGCCGGTATTCCTGTAATATCCATTCCAGTAATGAGTAGATGAATATCATGGGTGCCTTCGTAAGTAATCACAGATTCTAAATTAGCCATATGTCGCATCATGGAATATTCGCTGGTAATTCCCATACCTCCATGAATTTGCCGAGCTTCACGCGCTATATTTAAAGCGATTTCTACATTGTTGCGTTTTGCCATCGAAATTTGCGCCGAGGTAGCTCTTCCTTCGTTTCGAAGCTGGCCAAGGCGAAACGTAATACATTGTGCTTTAGTGATTTCTGTTAGCATTTCCGCTAATTTCTTTTGGATTAACTGAAAAGCGCCAATAGGCGCACCAAACTGCACGCGCTCCTTACTATACCGAACGGCTTGGTCGTAGCAGTCCATCGCCGCCCCAATTGCACCCCAAGCGATACCAAAACGCGCAGAATCCAAACAACTTAATGGCGCTCCCAAGCCCGACCTCCCCGGTAAAATATTGCTTTTCGGAACACGTACATTTTCAAAAACAAGCTCCCCAGTGGAAGAAGCGCGCAAGGATAATTTACCATGCATTTCTGGAGTAGAAAACCCTTCCATACCGCGTTCTACCAATATACCATGAATTCTTCCGTTTTCATCCTTCGCCCAAACTACCGCAATTTGGGCAAAAGGGGCATTTGAAATCCACATTTTGGCCCCGTTCAGGATCACATGGTCACCATCTTCTTTGAAATGAGTTACCATCCCTCCCGGATTGGAACCAAAATCGGGTTCTGTTAGCCCAAAACAACCCATCATTTCCCCAGTTGCCAGTTGGGGAAGAAATTTATTCTTCTGCTCTTCGGACCCATAACGCCAAATTGGATACATGACCAAAGAGCTTTGCACAGAGGCAGTGGAACGGAGCCCAGAATCGCACCGTTCTAATTCCTGCATGATTAAACCGTAAGAAATTTGGTCCAAACCCGCTCCACCATACTCCACAGGAATATACGGGCCAAAAGCACCAATTTCTCCAAGGCCTTTCAACAAGTGCGTTGGAAAAGAAGCTTTTTCATAATGTTTATCGATGATCGGCGAAACTTCTTTTTTAACCCATTGCCTGGCTGTTTCCCGTATGAGTTTTTGTTCGTCGGTTAACAGGTCATCCAGTTGATAATAATCTACATGTTGAAAAGCATCTGTTCTCATAAGGATTTTATTTTCGAATACAAAGATAAACATATTGCAAGGCGAATTAGTTTTGCTTTCCATTACTTTTGTATCATATGGAGGTAGATCATAGGGTTCCTTTTTTAGAAAATTGGGTGATTATTGGCCTGATAACCCAAGTCCTGTTAATCGGAGTTGTGCATTTTCGAATATTTGGACAATGGTCTGTAGCCTTAAAAAAACGAGGAAATTCTTCTGTGCTTATTAATAAACCTTTCGATCGCACCTCAATTTGGTTGTTAATATTGAATGCCTTCTTGGGCTGGGTTGTTTTATTAACAAGCTTGTTATCCAGTTACTATTATTTTAAATCTTCTTTAGGCAACGCAATTATCGTTGCATTTAGCTTTCTTTTATTGTGGCACCTTGATTATTTAACTTTTTGGATCTTCTCGAAAAAGAGTTTTTTAGAACCCTTATTGGTGGGTAACATACAACTTTACATTTTAGGAATTTTTGTGTTTGGCGTTAATGTGGTTCATTTTTTCAAATTAACAAACGGGAACATGGGCTTAATTTTGGTTGTTTCGTTCCTTTTCTTTTTCCTTTTAAGGACCTTTTTCTTGGCGCTAAGGCTTAATTCTTTAGGGTTTTCATGGTATTATTTTATTTTGTACTTTTGCACTGTTTATGTGATTCCAAGTGTTTTGATTTCAAAGTATTATGAATCACAATGGTTGGAGTTTCTAACACCTTAAATTTGGGTTTTGGCAA
>Ga0214917_10003502_pt1 | contig 18050 bp, 29 predicted proteins | sample LL_1208_BB_MetaG_FD_177983 | JGI IMG/M metagenome (GOLD analysis project Ga0214917, IMG submission 177983) | Freshwater microbial communities from Lake Lanier, Atlanta, Georgia, United States - LL_1208_BB | ecosystem: Environmental > Aquatic > Freshwater > Lake | place: USA: Georgia | collected...
GGCATCGTGGAAACCTTGTGGGGCGAGGACGGCACGGTGGCGTACCGCCTGACCCGTGAGGGCAAGACCTACGCCCAGTCTGTGGTGAACAAGTACACCTGAAAAAAAAGTTGTGGAAGGGACTTGACATCCCCCACGACATCGGATACAATCCACACATCGAAAGGACTCAACACCATGAGCAAGCAGCACTTCAACGACGAGCAGGACTTCATCAACGACGACGGCTACCCGGACATTCCTGACGAGTGGCTGGACGAGGAGGCCGCGTACTGGAGCGAGCAGGAACTCGACCCCAGCGACCCCGACAACTACGACACCGTGGACGAGTCCGATAACTCCGAACCGTCCGACGAGTGGGACGATGAGGGCTGGGATGACACGCCCATCGGCCTCGACTACGACGGGTACAACGATCCCGACAACTACTGACCTTCGGAGGGCAGCGAGCGGCCCCCACTTGCAGGACTACGCTCTCCTTCGGGAAGCCTGCTTGGGGACTGTGGAAAAAGTTTGGTTTCCCCCTTGACAGGGGGCTTCGCATCCAGTACAATACACCCATGAACAACCCCGCAACCATCCCCATGATCCAACGCACCCCCACGGGGCTGACAAAGATCAAGTGGTGCATCGAAACTCTGAAGTGGGCAGGCTGGCAGTACAAGTTGACCGAACCAGCCTACGATGGAGACACAGGCAACACCCATACCGTGTACTTCTTCGTTGACCCTGATGGCAAGGATCAAGGACTGGTTGCTGGTGGTCTGCGGCACGAAGCAGAATGGATTTGGATGCAGGCACAGATTTCCGCAGCCGCCCTCTTGACAGGCTCCACCCCTTGAGGTACAATACACCCATGAACACCTACGCCATCATCGTGTTTCCCGATGGGGAAACTTGGAACACCGTGGACGGCTCCAGCATCAAGATCATCACCGAAGCCACCTTCCGTGACATCGTGGACGACCGGATCGACGCAGGCGATGCCCCGTGTGTTGCGGAGATCAGCCTCGCAGACCTCACACCTGAACCCAAGGACTAATCCCATGAGCATTCACATCAAGACCAACAAGGCTGCAAGCATCCGTGACTTCCTTGCCGACCATCCCATCGTTCGCATCCGGTTCCGCAAGACCAACGGCGACGAGCGTGTGATGATCGCCACCAACGACACCCGGCTGATCCCTGAAGATGCGTGGCCCAGCGAGGAGGGAACGCACAACTACCACAAGTCGTACCCGGTGTTCGACCTGCACCTTCGGGAGTGGCGTTCGTTCAAGCCCGATAACCTCATCAACATGGAAGCCCTCGACAACGCCACCATCACGGTGTGAAAAAAGTTTCACATTTCACTTGACACACCTCCAAACCTGTGGTACAATCCACACAACGAAAGGAACACATGACCAACGACCAATGGAAAATCTTTGAGTCCAGCCTGCACATGGCCCCGGAAATCGCACAGTCCATGTACGCCGTGACTCGCAAGGAGATCACGGAACGGGAGAGCATCGACCTCGCCCGTGTCCTCCTGTCCAACTGTCAGGTGCTTCAGCATCTTCAGGACGGTGGTACGCTGTCGCCCGATGACATGGAGATGGCGATGCAGACCACCTTCTCCACCATTGCTGGCCTGTACGGGCGACTGATGGGGCTGGCGAAGGCATACGACACACTCATCACCAAGCAGGTGGTGCTGGAGGCTGAACTGGCCGCAAGCGGCAAGTGATCTTCCCTTTCGTGCGAGGGCTGGTGTGAAACACCACCAGCCCTTGTTTCCTCTAACCAAGAAAGAAACCGATGGACTACTTCCTGTACATCCTTCTCTGCGTGTGTGCGTTCTCCTCCACCTTCCTGCTGGGCTGGCGGTTCGGCCTGTGGATGCAAGACCTGTCGGACACCAAGGCTCTGCGTGACCTGTACGCCAAGGACAAGGATGACTTTCACAATGTGTACTACACCGACAACAAGTGCAAGTACACCGCCTCCTGCTGCAAGCCCAAGACCAAGAAGAACTCCAAGAAGAAGTGAATCTTCCTCTTGACAACAGCGACATCGTGTGGTACAATCCACACAACGAAAGGAACACCATGCACCTCAACCTCATCGAAGTGGGCAACGACATCAAGGGAGGCGAGAACGCCCTCGACAAGACCTACCACACGCTGGTTCTCCTGATGGAGCGAGGCCACTTCATCGAAGTGTTCACCATCTACGACACCGAAGCCAAGAAGTGGAGGAGCAGTTACAACTGGATGTGGCTCAAGACCAACGGGCTGGGCCACAAGTGGATTCAGGGCGATCCCGTGGGAACCAACGGCAAGCCGTGGATCATCAAGAACCCCGACTTGTACACCGTGGACAACTACACCTTGCAGGTGATGGCTCACCGTCATGCGGTGGCTAACCTGCTGGGTCTGAAGGACGCAAGCCTGTACGAGCCTGCCATGTACATGAGCAAGCCCATCCCCAACCTGTTCAACACGGCTGTGCAGCCCGACATCCTGCACGATCCCATCTTGAAGCAGGAGGACGAGAGGCGGAAGAAGCGGATGGAGGAGCATCGTGCCAAGCAGAAGGCCAAACAGGACGATCCCATGAAGGAGATCATGGACATGGTGAACTCCGGTGAACTGAAGGCCATCACCTTCACCGACAAGGACTGGAAGGCTGTGGCCGAAGGCAAGAACATCAAGAGGCACGACTACATCCCACAGTCCGATAACTACGCATTGGGAGCGTGACCGTGCATCCGTATGCCAAAGCACACATTCGGTTCGACTCCACGCTCAACCGATTCTACTTCGTGTTCCGGCAGCAGAAGTTTCTCACGCTGAAGGGCAAGCCGTTCTCTCTCCCGTGGCGATCTTGTGCCTGCATCCTGTTCCTCATGGGCTGGAGAAGTGTGAAGTTCAACGGCAAGTCTCGACTGTGTGAGGGTACACATCCTGATGGGAAGCGTGTGTGCTTCTCTCTCAACACCGCACGGTGGCTGGTGGCCCATGCCATCCACGATGATGCCCTGCAAGCCCAGCAAGAAATCGCAGGAATGTTTCTTGACAAGCCTTGACCCCTGTGGTACAATCTAATCATGCCCAAGCGACACATCGACAACCTAGACATCGAAGCAGAGCGTGAAGGTGCAGCCGTGCGTCTGTCCGGCCAGCAGGTGTGCAAGCCCTTCGGCTACGGTCGCCGCATCACCCAGCAGCGTCGTGCCCACAAGGACGGTGCAGCCAAGGTGGAGTGCCGCACGATCAAGCAGTCGTTCACGAGGTATGCCCATGCGTAACTGTGCCAAGTGCGGCTGTGAGATTCCGGCGATGCGGCTGGAGGCTTTGCCTGACACCACAACCTGTGTGGGCTGCTCCCGTGTGGCATCGTATGTGGGCTTCATGGACTGGGGCCACAAGACTGCCCCGGAGATCGTGATGATCCCCAGCGATGACCGTGAGAACATTCGTCGTGCCCAAGCCATCAGCGACCGTCGCAGATAATCTTTCGGAATCTGCTTGACACCACACACTTCATAGTGTACAATACACACATGAGCAACGACGAGCGAATCCCTGACCCTGTGCATCTCCGCAGTATCGCACAGAACGACTACATGATCGACAGCGGGTTCCTGCCTGACGGCCTCCTGCTGTACGAGATTGCCGAACGCATGGAACGCACCGAAGCCCTGCTGCGTGAGCAGACTCACAAGGCGGTCGAGGCAGCGTTCGCTCTGCGTCAGGCCAAGCGTGAGCGTGATGACGCACGGCGAGAGATTTGCCTGATGAACGACCATCTGCACGAGGACTACGCTGAAAGGCGAGGATGGTCTTACCTCAAGACCGAACAAACCCGTGAGGATGCCATGAACAGGCTCGCACAACTGGACGAGGAGTTGGGACTGTGAGCAACTACACCGCAGAGATCACCCGTTTCATCAAGCGGCACGGAGTGGAGGACACAGACGGCTGTGGACAGATTGTGGTGTACACGGGCCTCATGTACGACGATGAAGGCAACATTGTGCCGTGGAAGGACTCCAATGAGTGACCACAAGCAGGCTGAACACTACGCAGGCATGAGCCTTGAGCGATGGGAAAGCCTGATGAAGAAGGTGGACGCAGACACCGCAAGTGATGCAGACCTGACACCGGGCGAGCGTGGTGCTGGCTGGCACTTCTGCTCCCACGGCTGGGATGGTCTGCTGATCTCTCCCATCGACTTGGAGTATTCACATTGTGAATGCCCTGACCACCAGCACCACAAGCGAGAGCCGTCGTACTACAAGCGGCTGCTGGAGGTGAAGCAATGGATCAAGGCAGAGCCACGAGACTACCCCCAAGACTTTCGGGAAAAGTTTGGAAATACGGATTGACAACACCCGCAACTTGTGGTACACTACACCCATGTCCAGCCGCCTGACCAACTCCCTCGTTCACAACCGTATCAGCAACATCAATGTGGCTATGGGAGTCACCAATGGTGCTGATCCCCGCAACCTTCAGTTGTGCTTTGACTGGGATCGGGCTACAGGTAAGAACTACCTTGCCCTGTTTCGTGGCCCCCTTCCCAGTTGGCCTGACCACCTGAAGAAGGTGGAGGTTCGTAGGTTCAACAACCTGCGAGAAGTTTGGGTCTACTTGGACGGTGTGTGTTATGCGTTGGACAGCAGCAAAGATTTCAAGGAAAAGTTCGTTGAAGTTTCTTGACAACACCCGCAGCCTGTGGTACACTACACCCATGCCCAAGAGCAAAGTCAAGATCGTTTCGCACAAGCCCAAGTTCCTGCCACTCAACCGACCTGTGAAGGGCACGGTGGGTCTGCAAGTCCACTTCGACACCATGAACATCGAGGAGTTCGATAGTTTCCTTGATGTGGAAGCAGAGGTGCTGAACGATCTGCGGCTGCGGCTGGGCAAGAAGTTTGCCGACCGGATCGTGTACTCATGCGATGGCGGCGACCACGCCGACTATTACATGGAGTGGGAGGGTACGCCCAAGGACATGGCCCGACTCGCCCGATGGTTCCGTCAGTCTGATCGTTGGCCTGTGATGGCCATTCACACCGTGGAAATCTTCAAGATTTGATCTTGACAATCACCCAAGCATGAGGTACAATACACACATGACAAAGACCAAGACCAATCGTGTTCGTGCGTCCGTCCGCAAGACTCCCAAGACTCTCCGTGAACTGAACACGGGCAAGATGAATGCGGTGATGAGCAAGTTCATTCCCGCCCGATACGATCTCCATGCGGAGTTCGCACTCACGGGCGATCAGGACTTGAATGACCCCGTGGACTTCCTGCCCCGCAACCTGTCTCGACTGGAGGTGGGTGCTGGCTACTGCATGATGACTGGTCGCCGTGACTTTCACTTCGCAGGCACAGAGCAGCAGATGAAGGACATCATGCGACAGTTCTGCTCCAGCCCGTTCAAGGTGATCCGGTTCTGTGTGTACCCGGACGGCGACCACTTCCACGACTACAACGACGGTGTGCTGGAAGCACAGGCTGCTCGTGCCCAGCGTCGTGCCAAGGCAAAGCGAGCCAAGCGATGAGCGGTGCGGTGCTTCACAGGTTCAAGTCTCGCTACGGCGATGAGCGTCGGCTGATTGCTGTAGACTCTACCACGCTACTCATCGAAGGCCCGTCACGCTACACCCGTGGCAGCACCGACGATGACGGACAGGTGATGGCAGACTTTGAGGGTGGCCCGTTCCTCATGCGTGGGATGACTGTGGAGCAATGCACCGACTTCCCCATGCAGGCTCTCATCGAATCGGTGCGGTTCCTCCCGTGTGAAGTGGCAGGATCGGCCCGATGTGAACTCAAGATCAAGCCCGACCAGCAGCGTTGAAACTGCCCCGGCCACTTTGACGGCTGTGTGTGTACAACCGTTGCGTTAGTGTTGATTTCATCGGCCCCGCCCCCTCCGTCATGGGGGCGTTTTTATTTGCCGGAAAGTTGATAGTATTGCGTCCGGTAACACTTACAGAAATCTGTCGGAAATCTTTTGGTAATGGGTTGACAGCACCCCAAACCTGTGGTACAATACTTCCATGCGACACAGCAAGAAGAATCTGATGATCGAAGAAATGCAGCGGCTTGGTTTCAAGTCTCCGCTGAACCGTGACCAACTGATGACCGCCGCTCGCAATGTGGGACTCACCGTGGTTCCCCTGTGGGCTGTGGAACCCAGCCGTCGTGTCTCCCGTGGCCTGTTCAACTGCCCCGAACTGGATGGGGTGGCTGGCAACGCAACGACCTCTCTCACTTCCTCCAACAACACGCAGGCCAACATGGCTCTGACCAAGGTGACTCCCGTGACCAACAACGACTCGACCGTGCATCTGATCCCCAACATCAACAAGACCTATGTGCCGTGGGGTCACTACGACGAGATCGCCAAGATCATCGAGAGCAGCAAGTTTGCTCCGGTGTTCATCACGGGTCTGTCGGGCAACGGCAAGACCACGATGGTGGAGCAGATTTGTGCCCAGCAGCAGAAGCACCTGTTCCGTGTGAACATCACCGAACTCACCGACGAGGACGATCTGCTGGGCGGTATGCGACTGGTGGACGGCAACACCGTGTGGCAGGACGGCCCGGTGGTCAAGGCGATGGAGAGCGGCAGCATCCTGCTGCTGGACGAGGTTGACCTTGGCTCGCACAAGATCATGTGCCTCCAGCCTGTGCTGGAGGGCAAGGGTGTGTTCCTGAAGAAGATCAACCGCTGGGTGCATCCCAAGGTGGGCTTCAATGTGCTGGCAACCGCCAACACCAAGGGCAAGGGTTCGGACGATGGCCGCTTCGCAGGCACGAACATTCTGAACGAGGCGTTCCTTGACCGCTTCGACTTCACCTACGAGCAGGAGTACGCTCCTCGCTCAACGGAGAAGCGAATCCTGATGAAGAAGATGGACTCGTTCGGCAAGAAGGACGAGGACTTCGCTGACTGCTTGACCCGCTGGAGCGAAACCATCCGCAAGGCGTTCTACGAGGGTGCGGTGAGTGAGATCATCACCACCCGCCGACTGGAGGCCATTGCCAAACTTCACACCATCATCGACAATCGCCTTGTGTCGATTGAGCGTTCGCTGGCTCGCTTCGACAACGAAACCAAGGCTGCGTTCCTGAACTTCTACACGAAGATCGACGCAAGCGTGGCTCCCAAGGACGAGAAGGCCGCTCCGACCAACGGTGTGGAGTCCACCATGCCCGGAGTTGCCAATGCCTGATCCCGACAAGGACTTCTTGCACTCGCAGCCACCGGGGAGAAAGCCTCTCCCCGGTGAGCCTGACGGTGATGATGATGCCACCTACGACGACGACGAGTGGCATGACATGGAGGATGATCGTGACCCCCGCAATGCGGACAAGGCTCACGACTACCTCGCTTCACTTGAGCGTCGTGGTTACTTTATCTAACAACAGAAAGGAGTTGCACATGAATGCGACTACAACTACTCACTCGTTCACTTCACTCAAGCCTCGCCAGCAGGCGTTCGTTCGGTTCCTTGTTGATGACAAGGGTGTGACGCACACCAGCATCAAGCGTGAGGACTTGCAGATTCTCTCGACGGCTTACGGCCTGGGTTCACCCCCGGCGTGGATCGTGCGTGACGAGTCTCGCCGCAGCAAGCGGGCCTACTACGAGATTCCCGAAATCGCGGAGTACATGAACTCCCGCACGGGCACGGCCTGAACTCCGTGGACTGCCTGCACCTTTTCATCATGTTTCTTCCTTGATTCGCAGGCCAGTCTCTCGTTCACCCCAACCCCCCTGTTCAGGCAGGGGGGTTGGTTTCATTATACATTGAAATATGAACTACACACTTCACATTTCAATCCAAAGAAAAACCGGAAATCTTGACCAAGGGGGTTGACAGCACCCCAAACCTGTGGTACAATACACCCATGCTCAACAACCCCAACAACAACGACAATGTGGCTGGCCCCATGCGTCAGCAGACCAACGGCTCCCGTTCGGTGTTCGCTCGCATCATGTCAACGGAGAACATTCAGGTCATCTTCGATCCCAAGTCCAAGGATGCGTGGTTCGACACCAAGAGCCGTGTTCTCAATATGCCGTCGTGGACTGGCATGACCCCGGAGGTGTACGACCTCCTCCTGTCCCACGAGGTGAGCCACGCCCTTCACACTCCGACTGGTGGCTGGATCGCCACCGTGGACGAACTGGTGGGTGCGGATGCCAGCGAAGCCGACAAGGGTGTGGCTCGCCAGTACCTCAACATCATCGAGGACGCTCGCATCGAGCGACTCATCAAGGCCAAGTACCCCGGCCTCGCCCGTGACTACCGCAAGGGTTACGAGTGGATGGTGGACAACAAGGTGTTCGGTGATGCCAGCAAGTTCGACCTGACGAACATGAACTTCATCGACCGCATCAACCTGCACTTCAAGATCGGTCATCACACCAACTACACCGTGCCCTTCACCCCGGAGGAGCAGGACATTGTGGACATGGTGGAGAACGCCCGTACCTTTGAGGAGGTGCAGAAGGTGACTCGACTGGTGTGGGATCACTCCAAGGGCGAAGCCACCAACGCACCCCAGCCGCAGAGCGGTGGACAGGGTGACGGTGAAGGCGATGGACAGGACGGCCAACCGACTGACGGTGACGGCAGCGGCAACCGACCCAACAACACCCTGAACCACATGGCTTCCAAGACCGCCAAGGCACAGGAGAAGTTCCTCGACAAGAACCGTGAGAAGCGGAACAAGTACGACCACTTCGCTGACAAGCCCATCGTGATGCCTGAATACAATCTGTCCAAGGTGATCGTGCCCCACACGGTCATCAGCAGTCAGATCAGCGAGGCCATTGGTGACTGCACTATCTGTTCGGACTGGCTCAACGAGAGCCGCAGCGAGATGGGTGCGTTCATCAGCGAGGCCAAGTCCACCGTGGATGCGATGGTCAAGGCGTTCCTGCTGAAGAAGGCTGCGGCTGCTCATCACCGCCAGCAGCAGGCCAAGACCGGAACGCTGGACTGCAACCTGCTGTCCACCTACAAGTGGAACGAGGACTTGTTCAAGCACTTCACGATCAAGCCCAATGGCAAGAACCACGGCTTCATCGTCCACCTCGACTGGAGCGGTTCGATGGGTGGACTGATTCTCAATGTGGTGAAGCAGATGTACATTCTCACCTCGTTCTTCCGCAAGATCGGTGTGCCGTATGATGTGTACGCTTTCAGCAGCCACAAGCCTGCGTGTAAGTACACCAGCGACTACAACGAGTACGCACAGGAGTTGGGAGCAACCACGCAGTCGGAATCGTGGCGGGACGAGTGCAAGTCGTTCATCACCAACAGCGACGATGCGATGTGCCCCCATGCGGTTCCGTTTTATCTGTATCACTTTGCCAGCAGCACCATGAACGCTGCAACGCACAAGGACATGATGGAGAAGGTGTGGATGCTGGCGTACAACATGAACCCCAGCAGCGGCAACTACAGCCACCGTGCCCCGGTGTTCCCGTACTGGCTCCAGTTGGGTGACACGCCTCTCGACCACGCTCTGTGTGCGTCGGTTCCGCTGGTCAAGGCGTTCCAGCAGAAGAACCGGGTGGAGATTATGAATGTGGTAGCCATTACGGACGGTTCCACCAGCGGCTCGCCTCTGCACGGTTCGTACTGGAGCGGCAACAGCGACAACACTCGACTGGTGAATCGCCGCACGGGTTCGTCCTACGATCTCACCCGGCAGTACAGCACCAATGTGTGTGCGTCGTACCTCAAGGACGAAACGGGCTGCAACACCATGATGATCTTCCTGTCCGTGAGCAACACCCCCAATGACCGCATCCCCGGCTACACCGTGGCTCTGCCCAACGGCAAGGCCGTGGCTGATCCCTTCGCCTACTGGCCCAACGATCCCGCCAAGGATGCCCTTCAGGCTCATTGGGCAGACGAGAACTACCTGATCGCCGTTCCCGCTCCCATCAACGGCTACGACACTCCCAACACAGCCGTGCCGTGCGGCTTCGATGCGGTGTTCGTCATCAAGATGCCCCGTAAGCAGACCGAAGATGCCTACGAGGACTTGGACATGACCAACACCACCTACACCCGGCTCAAGAGCCAGTTCGTCAAGAGCCTGTCCCGCAAGATCGTGTCCCGTGGACTGGTGAACCGCATGGTGGAGGTGGTGGCAAAGCATACATAATACGGAGGGTTCAGAATGGGGAAACTGAAATCCGAAGTACAACAGTTCGTTGAGCAAGTGAAGGCGGAACTCCATTCCTATGGGTTCCGTCTTTGCTTTGGTAAGGGCAGGCTGGTGAACGGGGGAGGCTGGCGAGCCGCAGGATTCTTCTGCGACCGCCAGCGAACCCTTCGGGTCGCCCGTGGCCGTCCCGACTGGCTGGACATCCTGATCCATGAGTACGCCCACTTTCGCCAATGGGTGGAGCAGCCTGCGGGGGTGTACAACGCAGACGCAGCAGCCAGCATCACCGTGGCCCGCTACCTGCACGACGGCAAGGCCGTGGCCCCGGCCCTGCTCCGTAAGGCGTTCAAGCGGGTGATGGCATTCGAGCGGGACGCAGAGATGCGAGCCATCAAGATTGCCAAGGCTCACGCCCTGCCTATTGATGAGGAACGGTACGCTCGCCACGCCAATCTATACATTTATTCTCACCACCTGATGCGAGACACAGGGGCTTGGCGGAGTGCGGGCGATCCTCACAGGTCTTGGCGGCTGGTGGACATGATGCCCAGCACCTTCAAGGCCCAGTCCCACCGCTCCATCCCCAAGCCTGTGTACGCTGCCCTGTCCCGGTTCTTCGGCTGAAATAAAGTTCAGAAAGTTGATAGTATATTGTGTATTATACATTTCATATACACGGATATCAGGATCGGAATATCCAGGATTTCATTTGCTGTTGAAGCGTGGTGTGGTATATTAGAGCGTGCAGCCCGGTATTATCAGACCTGACAGAATGACTGCTAGCCTGTCTAAACGGCAGTTGATAGTAGCAGGTTATAGGACTGTCGTGGTTATCGGACGCGAAACCCGGATATAAATATCTGTATGCCCAACTATAACTATGAGTGCAACAAGTGCGAGGCGGTCTGGGAGGAAATACATCCTATAGCCCAGCGTGACAATCCAACCAAGGTTGCCTGTCCACATTGCGGACAGGACAGATGTGTAAACAAATCATGGAAAGACTGTACACCTGGACTGGGAGCGGACTGGTCGCTAACACCCAACAAAGCTTCAGGTGGACGCTGGAACGAACTGATGAGTAAAATCAAATCAGGATTGCCTGAACACGCACGGAAGCGATTCGATAAAGGCAATAATGCCAAGGGAACTCGTTGGCATTAAGGACAGGACGAGACTAAAACTCGGACAGGACCTCTAATAAATTCGGACAGGACCGAAAATTTATTCGGACAGGACCTCTTCTATTTTAGAACGGAATATCTCCAGCACCAGAATCTGGAGAATTCTTTTTCATTTTCTCACTCCATTTTCTATCCAAGAATTTTCTGTTGTATTCTAGGTGTTGTGCTATTTTTTCAATACCTTGACCGGCGTGTTTAGCATTCCATTCATGAGATGCTCCTTCCATAGGCATATGCATTTTGGTTATGGCATCTATGATACCGTGTAGATTTGCGTGTGCCATTAGTTCTGCATATTCATAGCCGTGTTTCATACCGGCATTCCACGAAGCTTCTAAACTATGTCTATGTTCTGTACTAACATGAGGATACGGATCATGTTCTTGGTAATTGCCGTGTTCTCCACCAGGAACCATGGGATCTTCATGGGGAGCATGCTGCCTTTGTTGTTCACGGTTTTCCCATGCTTCAATTAATTTAGTTTTTAATTTACTTTGATATGTTTCTTCACTAAAAGAAAACCCATCGTTTTTTGCATCATGAGCATCATGACCAGCAATTCGTACCATTTTTCCTGTATTGGGATCTCGCATCCAAACACCGTCATCATCTCTAACATGATATCCTCTACCAACAGATCTTTGCTGTGGTTCAGGATCTGATTTGGGCGGAGTAATAATTTTTGCAAATCTGGCTTTCATATCATCTGCCCAACCTTCGATCGGTGTTCTTCTTTCTTTTTTAAGAAATTCTGCTGTTTTAGCTGCATGGGAGTCTATAATTCTGTGCACAACAGGGATAATGTCTTCATGGCTTTTAAATGGAGTTTCTCCTGCTGCCGAGTGCAAAATAGGTTTTGCATCAACAGGAGCCATCATACCATAACTACCTAAAAATTCTGAAGCCTTAATAACTAAACTGTTGTGTTTGTTTGCCGCATCAGTACCCCATCCAAACGGCCACTCTTTTTGTTCTTCTTCATTAATCTCACGGGCTTCACGTTTACCTTCTTCACGCATTTTGCGTCTTTCAGATCCTGACTTTGTTCCCTTGTCCCAACTCTTTGGTCGTTGAGATTGATTGCCTTCTCTCTTGGCAAATTGTGATTTACCCTTACCTTCAAATAAATTGGAGATAATTGATTCTCTTGTTAGTTGTTGTAATTCCTCTTTTACAGGAACACAATTAGGTACTTCTTTTCCATCTTTTTTCTTCATACCATACGCCTCATAACCTTTCCAGCACGGATTTTTCATTTTCTTTTCTGCCATTTTGGAATATCCTTAAATATATAAGTATTTATAAAAATACAAGAGGGGGTGTCACCCAACCCCCTCTTGCACTATGTACGATCGAAAGGTAGCGAAGTTCCCTTGTAAGCATGAATGGCGTAGTTCGCTAGGACTGTCTCTACAACCAACTCAGCCCGATCACTATTATTTATGGAAATTTAATTTTCTATTTGCTTTTTTTTATTCATAGAGTATACTGTAGACATGATTATTACTCCTAATACCGTAATTGACAGTTCGCACCTTAACGCCTTTAAGGCAGAATGTGAAGAGTATACTCGTGGATTGGGTGAGGAAACCAAGCACTGGGGAACCGGTGATCTAGAGGGCACGACTATTAGCGTGAAGCGTATTCGTACTCTACAGGGCAATGGTCTACTGGTTACTGTTAGTAATGATGACGAAGTGTTTTTGGTGTGTCGTCTGATTGCTGCACCAGTAAATTGTGGAAATTATCCGTGGGGGCGTAAGATCTACGTTATGGATCGAATCAAGGTTCATAATCACTACATTGGCCGTGGATTGGCTCCCATGATCTACCGTTGGCTGGTAGAAAACGGATACACTATTATTTCTGATTCTCATCAAAACGGAAATTCCATGGCAGTTTGGCGTAAGTTGGCTAAGAGTGGTGGTGTGTTTATTCTTAATATGGAAGACAATTCGTGGCGTCCATACAATCCACTAAATGTGGAAGACTGGGTGTTGTTTGGTAATAACGAACTGTCCAAGAATTGGAATATCAGGCTGGTTCTGCCATCAAAAAACTGAACTAGTATAAATACTTGTTATGAAGAATAACAAGCAATTACAAGATCTAAAGAACGAAATACAAATAAAAAATATCCTAACCGAAATGGTACAAGAGTACCGTAAGGAATTGGGAAGATATCCAACAAATTTTGAATTTGTTGATCGTGTTACAGATATAGTTGGTGGTAATTCATTAACTTTAGATGGAGTAAACTCAGAAGGAGCAGTATCTGATGCTGCTCTTTCTGTATTTTCTAAACAATTAAATGAAAATGCTGTTCAGTTTGTAGAAGATCTAGTTGTTACTACTAATTATTGCTATAGTTACATTCTAACTGAATACGCTAATAGTGATAAACAACAATTAGATGAAGGCGATATGGGCAGTATTGCTGGGCAGATGGCAGGCCATTTATTTGGTAAGGAGATATTTCCAGCAAATACAGCAGCAGATTTATTAACCACTTATCTTGGTGGACAAATTGGTAGTACAGTTGGAGGAAGATTATATGACGTTGCAACTAGAGGGATTGGGGGCATTTTTGGATCAAGAGAAGGAAGAAGAGGAGCAAGACGAGATTTAGGAATTTCTAGTGCAATAGGAACACATCAGGGAATGGAGTTTGGAAAAAATTTACTTAAAAGTGGTATCGTTCCTACCAATGCTGCAACTCAATTTTTACCGTATGCCATGGGAATCGGAGGACATTTTCTTGGAAAGAAATTAAGCAATGAATTGGTTGATATAGGTATAAAAAAACTAGGATCAAAATTAGCACCTGCTGCACTAGCAGGATCGGGGGGAGCTAAAGCAGGAATGAAAGTGATGAACTGGTTTAACCCAGAAGCAACAAAAACAGTATATAAAGATGCAATAGCAGCCAAAACAGCAGCAGCAAAAGCAACAGCAGAAATTGCAAAAGAAGCAGAAGCACGTGGAACTGCTGTTGCAACAAAAGCAGCTATGCGTGGTTTAGATGATGCTGCTACTGATGAAATCAAGAGAAGAGTGGTAGCAAGAACAGTAGCAGCAGGAGAAAAAGAAGCAGCAGCTAAACTGGCAACTAAAGCAGCAGCTAACATTGGAACAAAAACTGTAGGAAAAAGTTTAGCAAAGAAATTACCGTTTGGTTTAGGACTTCTAGCAGCCATTCCTTTTGCTTTTAATAGAGCAAAAGAGGGCGATTGGTTCGGTGCTGCAGGAGAAGTAGCTTCCGGAGCAGCTGCCACAGTTCCTGTAGTTGGAACATTAGGATCTGCCATGATTGACGTTGGTTTGGGTGTAAGAGATTATAATACTGAAGCAGAACTACAACAAAAACTTGAACAAGAACGAAAACAACGTGAACTACAAGACGAAGAAGAAAAGAAAAATTTTCCAGACCAGTGGACAGGTGGCTCACAGTTTCGTGGAATTCCAGAACAAATAACTTTAGAGAATATTAAAATGATACTAGAAGCAGAGAATAAAGATCCTATAGAAAAAGGAACATCCTGGTTCGTAAATTGGATTGGTAGTTTAGTTGGTGCTGCGAACAAAAAAGCACGTCCAACAGATTTATCAGATTTTAATGAACCAGAAAAAGAAAAAATAGAGGGAGTAAAAGTTACAAAGGGTGTACGAACACAACAAGGATCTTTTGCAGCACAAACAAGTAAAGCTTAATCCATATGGGTTCTGATAAAAAAGTGTATTCCATTGTTTATATTAGTGAAGGCAATAGAATTGTAGAGTCTGCCACTTCTATTACTGGTATGAAAAAGATACTTAAAACTGTAACTAATTACAGAATTTATGATGAAACTGGTAAAGATGTAACAGGCGAATTTAAACGAAAAGGATTACGTTAAATAAACAGTCCCAGAGTTACACCTGCAGCATTAGCTGTTACTGCTGCTAGACGTGCAGGAATAATACTATTAGTAAAATTAACTGTAGTAACTTCACTAACATTCAAAGTAATTCCTGTTGTGGATCCTTTATTCCAAAATTCTACAAATACTTTTTGGCTACCTGTTCCGCTGAGTATAGCACCTTTATGATTATAGGTAGCATCACTCAGAGATAATCGTGAGCTTGCAGTTAAACCAAACATTCTTGCTTCTTTATAGAATTCCATGGACTCTCCTTATAAATATATGTATATAGTATGAGTGTTAAACTTTTTAATCATAAATTAATAGAACTCCCCCAAGGCGAAAGAATAGATGGATTTTACCAGACTCCAGACGGTAGATTTCCAAGTGTAACAACAGTGGTGGGATGGAAAAAGAATCAATTTTTTGCTAAATGGCGAGCAGAAAATCCAAAAGAAGCAATTCGTACACGAAATCGTGGAACTAAATTACATTCTTTAATTGAATCGTATCTGCTTAATACTTTTGAAACCAAAGAAAAAGATCCATACACTTTAGATCTTTTTAATCAAATACAGATAAATATCGATAAAATTGATAATATTAGATCGGTAGAAGGGTTTTTATGGAGTAAACCTTTACGTTTGGCTGGCAGAGTAGATTGTATAGCAGAATATGATGGTCAATTAAGTGTTATAGATTTTAAAGGCAGTACTAAGCCTAAACGAAAAGAAGATATCCATAATTACTTTTTACAGGCGACTGCGTATTCGTGTATGTGGGAAGAACGAACAGGAGAAAAAATACCACAAATTGTTATTCTTATAACCTGTGATGATGGCACAATACAAACATTTATAGAACAAACTAAAAGTTATAAAAAGGATCTTGCAGTAGCTATTAAAGAATGGAGAGATGAATATGAACCTAGACAATGTGAACAAACGTAATACCAGAGAATGGTCATTATTTAATCAAAACAGTAAAAGTATTCAAAATAGAAAAAAATTAGTAGAAAAACACGGAGGAACCTGGGAACAAAAAGGAAATGAATGGGTATGGAATAAAACTGTTAATAAAATAATCAAATTTAATAAACCTAAAACTAAAAGAACAACCTATATTTTCACCCATAAAGATGGAATTCAGTACATAACTGATAATTTTGAGGCATTTTGCAGAGAAAGAAATATAAATTCTTCAGCCATGTATGACGTAATTTCTGGAAAACGTAAAACATTTAAAGGATTTACGGTACAGCGAATACAACCAGATGACAAAGGATAAATTACCATAAATACATTTATCCTATGAATGACTACATTTCCTGGTTTGATCCTAAAGAATATTCTGACTTTTTAACCGAATCTCCGCTCATCGGAGAATCTGTAAATATTCCACTAGCAAGACAAAAATTTGAAAACAAAAAGAAACTTTGGCAATTTGATGCACAGAATATTCGTCGTAGAGGAATACTAAAAGGAGAGTTAGCCAGAGATGCTGCTACAGCAAAAGCTAGAGGAGTAGCAATGGGTATGGGCGAAAGTTTTCAAGAAATATTGACTAACACATTCTTAGAAAAACTTGTAGAACAAAAAAATCCAATCAAATCAGAAAAACGAAAAATGCGACCAGAGGTAGATCCTAAAGATCGTGACCGTGATCGTAAACGAGAAGAACGCAAAAATCAAAAGATGCAAGGATTAGGAAATATCTTAATCGTAAAACATCGTGGATTAAATAGAATAGAAATTATTGAAAAGGGAGATTTTGATCCTCGTAATCACGAACTATTAAAAGGTAAAACATCTAAAGCTGACAAAGGAAGAGTAACAATGCAAGAACTGCAACGATACTCACAACGCTCAGATTTTAGAAACACTAAAACTTCTATTCGTATTCTTGGTAAACTTCAAGATCATGTAGAAAAACAAAAAGAAAGCCAAGAACAAGATGGAACAGATACAGCAAGTGGTTCCGGTTCAATGTCTGCTCCTATCCCTCCTCCACCACCACGACCACGCGTTCCAAATGATGGCAAAGAAATAACAGATGAATCATCAACTTATCCAGATTGGGATCATTCTATACCTCAATTAATGGTAGGAATGCCCAGCATTCTTAATACTCTAACAGGTGTTGAGATGGATGGAAATATGCAACAAGCACTCACTGACAGTAGAACTTTGAGTGATACTTTAAACAGATTTATAAACGGATTTGTTGAAGCTTTCCCACAAGCTCAAAACTACAAATATAAAGTATTAGATAAACCCATGCCTGTTGGTAAATATTGGGAAAAGGCGGTTGGTCCTAAAGCAAATCCCACTGCTATATTTATTGCTGAAGGTGGAGAACAACCAATTGGATTTAATGTTAAAGTAGGAAAACAAATTCGCTTATCACAAAAAGGCGAATCTGGATTAGTATTTGATTCTGTATTAGCTAAAGCAAAGCCAGAAAACATGCAAGAATTTGGTAAGATGTATGATGATCTTACAAGCACTTTAGAAAAATCATTAACTGCAAAAACAATGTATATGCCTCAACTCAATATGGGTGATAAAGGAATAATTGGTGATATTATGTTGAGTAAGCTTAAAGGCGAAGAATCGGTATTACGACAAAAACAATTTGTAAATGATTTACGAGATATGGTAGAAACTTTTGTGAACAATAATGATGAACTAAAAGCAGCATTCATTGCAGAGTCTTTATCCGGAGCAATTAAATTTGATGGTGGTCCTGGTTCTGCACAAATGCTAGTAACA
>Ga0214917_10003503_pt1 | contig 18050 bp, 19 predicted proteins | sample LL_1208_BB_MetaG_FD_177983 | JGI IMG/M metagenome (GOLD analysis project Ga0214917, IMG submission 177983) | Freshwater microbial communities from Lake Lanier, Atlanta, Georgia, United States - LL_1208_BB | ecosystem: Environmental > Aquatic > Freshwater > Lake | place: USA: Georgia | collected...
GCTATACCGCGTGGCCCAGGCGGCGCTCGTGCCGTCGGTCACGAGCGGCCCGGCCTTCCCGCCCTGCGACGGCAACGCCGAATATCCGGTGATGTCGGCGGTGCTGTGTGTGTGAACGGCAGCGGCCGCGGTGATGTCGGCTGCCGCCAGTGACACCGCCCCTGTCTTCCCCTGAACACTCTGGACAGGAGACGCCGCGGCGGCGGCGGCCGTGAATGATGCGATGTCGCTCGTGGTGTGCGTGTGCACCTCTGCGGCCGCTGTGATGTCGGCCCGAGTCAGCACCACCGCCCCGGCACGGCCCTGCACGCTTTGCACTGGTGCGGCCGCAGACGCGGCGGCCGTCAGCCCGACCACGTCTGCAGTCGAGTGGGTGTGGGCGGATGGCGCGAACGTCGTGGGAACGTTCGACAGGCTTGTGTATGAGCCACTCGTGGCGACCGCAGCCAGCCCGCTCACGTCAGCGGCTGCGAGCGAGATCACGCCGGTTCGGCCCGCAACAGACTGCACAGGGGCCGCCGCCGAGGCAGCCGCCGTGAACGACACAACATCCGAGGTCGAGTGCGTGTGGGCTGCGGGCGTGAACGTGGCTGGGACGTTACTGAGTGCCGTGTAGGAAATCGTCGGAATCCGTCCGATCGCAAACGTGCCCGCCGTCACGTCGGCCGCCTGGAGCACCACCGCACCCGTGCGGCCAGCGACCGATTGCACCGGCGCGAAACTTGATACGGCGGTCGTGCCGTAGGACGCGATCTGAAACTCGGCGGCGCTCGTCGAGATCGTGATGCCTTCGCCGGCTTTGAGTTGAAACGTGCCGAACGCATTCGTCGCGGTGCCAGGCGCGACGAGAAAGCCGGCCGGGCCGATGCCTCCAGACAGCGTGATTCCGACGGCAGTGCCGCCGCTCACACTCACGCCCGCGGCGGTGCTCGAGACGACGACGTTGATGCTCATGGGGCATAGACCGTGAAGGTGCCACTCAGATACGTGCGGGTGACTAGGGCCGGAGACACGCCGCGGAGATACCAGCGGTAGTTCGCTGTCGGCGAGAGCGCGTCAGTTTGTGTTTCTGTCAGAGACAGGTTTACCTGGCCTGCGGCAGCGTTCACGTTCGTGACCGTGAACGTGGCGACCGTGGCACCCTGCGACGTGCTGCCGCCGGGGTTCGCAAACGTGTAGCTTGTCGAGACTTCGTAGACAATCGCCGTCCACGCGAAGTTTGTAACGTCGATATCGAGATCTGCGAGCATCCCGAATTCATCACCCTTCGTCATGGAGACGTTGAGTGTTCCGGGAAGTGCGACGAAGTCTGCCATGATCTCAGCCTACGTTTTTATGGGCGACTCTTTTAGAACGGCGGGCGGCCAAAGTACGTCGCAAATGCTGCCTCGGGATGCACGCGGCGGTTTAGGATCGACGGAGCACCGGAGCCGGTAAAGTCGCTGTTGAATCGGATGCTGCCGTCATCATTGAGCGCCAGCACGCTCGCGCTTGCGATCTTTGTGTCCTCCTCATCAAACACGAAGCAGCGTTTCTTTTTTGCGCTGGCACCCGAGCCGCTGATGTAGTTCCACCCGACGTTCGGCAGCAGCAGATTCCACCCGCTCTGGCGAAACACAAGCTCGGCCGTCACGCTCCAGTACTTGATTTCCACATCGTTCACGACTTCGACTTGCTGCTGCCCGCTGATACCGGCGCACTTCCACTGGTGTGGCGAGGCTCCAAGGAACGCATCACTGTTCACGGCGTTCGTGACTGCGGCAGCCACTGCCAGCGGAAAGTTGGCACGGTTGCCGGCGATCGAGCACCGCACCTCACTCTCCTCAGTCATGGCTCCTTCAAAGAAATCTCCAGCCGAGTTCATCAGTGCCCGGCGCGAACCGTTCCCGCTGCCGTGGTAGTAGGTAAGCGCAGGCACCGCCGCCCCGCCGGTTGAGAAACTCCAGATGTCGGCCCGCAGCAGTGGGTTCGGGTTGGAATCATCCTTGCCCTGGGCCGGCACTTCGTAGCGATACGTGATCTCGGCGTGCTGCCTGTCAGGCTCGGTGATCGAGCCTTCGGTGCAGAGCAGATACGTGAACTCAGGATGGGATGCCCCGTGGAAGATGCCGACGTAGTTCAGCAGCAGTTGATGCGCAACCGGCTGCGATACGGTCACGACGTACTTTCGCTCGGCCGTCGGCGACTCGCCGAACTTGTGGCTGAACGTGCGGGGCAGGACTTCGCGGGCGTTGATGATCGCCATTACGCCGCCCCCACAATTTCAACGGTGCCGCCGAGCTTGTTAATCTCACGACGAATCTCGTCGAGTTTCTGGAGCTGCTGCCGTCGCTGCTCAATGGCCGGGTCTTGCTGCCCGGTCGCCAGCCGCAGGAACTGCGACGCGCCCTCGCTCGTGCGGATATCGTTCGCCTGAATTGTCGTCGGGCCGAGCGTGTTCAGACCGTTCAGACGCTCGCGCTCAATGTTCGCGTACTCTTCGGCGTACTGTTCGTTTAGGTCGGCGATTTGCGTGGCTGTTTTGAGCGCGTCCTCAAAGCCGGAGCGAATCGCGTCGGCGGCCTGTTCGTAGGTCTGCGGATCAATCGACTTGTCAAGCAACTGCTGGTCAAGTTCCGCGAGTTGCTGCTGCGCTGCGGAAAACGCATCGGGAGCGATCTGGAAATTCTCAAACGAGAAGGTGTTGTCGATCTCTTTTTTGACATTGGCAATCGTTCGCTCTGCGTCGGCCGTCGAGAATCCGAACTGCACCGTTTCCTGGGCCGCCGCCTGGGCTTGGTCGAGGAGCGACAGCCGCTGGATCGCAGCCTTCTCGGCCTCAGCGTCACCCGCGGCTCGGGCCTCCACGATCGCTGTTTCGGCTTCGTCGATCTGCCGCGTGATTGCCAGGAGCGTCTCGGCGGCGGTGACTGACTCGTTTCCAATCCCCTGCTGCTTCATAAAGGCGTCGGCAAGTTTTGCGTCGGCCTCGACGGCTGCCTGAGCGGCCCGCTCTGCCGCTGCAATCTTTTCATCTGCGGCCGCCTTGGCTTCCTCGGCGGCCTTCTTCTGTGCAGCCGCTTCTTCGCCGAGTGTGGCGATCTTTGCGTCGAATGCAGCCTTCTCCTGCTCTGCCGCCCTTTTTGCTTCGTCCGAAGTCAATGTTCCATCCGCCTGGAGTTGGGCGATCTGCTCGAGGGCAGTCTGGTATGACAGCGCCGCCTGAAAACCGGCGTCTCCGAACTCAGACGCGGCGGTTGCGGCCGCGCCGATTTCGTTGGCAAACTGCGTCGCGGCCAGCGATGCTTCCGCGAAGTCCACGCTTGCGGTAATAGGCGATTCCACTTCCCTGCGAATGCCTAGGAAGTTCTCCGCGATCGTCAGCAGTCGGCCGACCGTGCCGCCGATTGCACCGGCGATCGTGGCGAATGTCTGCGACACGCTGCCGAAGACAGACGAGATCACGCTGCCGATGCTCTCGATCGTGGACTGAATTCCGAAGAACTCCGCCCACGCAGCCAACTGCTCGCCGATGTACGTCGTCACTTGCGTGAACGCCGTGCCGATGATCGTGGCAACTCGTGAGATCGTCTCGCCGATAGCGCCGATGTTGTCGGCCACGAGCCCGATTGGCGTGAATGACACGACAAAATCAGCCGCCGCCACTGCGCCATCGACGAGGTATCGAACCACGCCTACGAACGCGCCGCCGACGACTTCCCCGACACTGCCGAACGCTTGGGCGAGATCGCCGACCGGTGCGACAACCTCGCCGATCAGTCTGCCGATTCCTCCAAGCACAACGCCGACAACTTCAAAGGCAACCCCCAGTCCAGACAGTATCGGCTCCAGCACGTCACCGATCGGGCCGACGATCGCGTTGATTCCACCGAGGAACTCGGCGGCCCCTTGCGCGATGCCTTCTCCGAGCCCGGAGAACGGCAGGATCAGCAACTCGCCAAGGCGCGAACTCGCCACGCTGAGCGCGTCAAGCCCGGCACCGAAGTCGTCGATTCGCTTGCGATCAATCTTTGAGAGAGAACCGCCTAGCCGCTCGATGTCGCTCGCCGCGCCGGGGAGATTCTTGAAGAACGGCAGCAGATCAGCACCGGCTCTCCCAAACAACGCCACAGCGGTCGCCGTTCTCTTCGCAGGATTTTCGATCGCGATGAGGCTGTCGCCGATCAGCCGGTACTGCTCTTCGGGGCTGAGCGCCGCCAGTTGCTCCGACGTGACGCCGATCTCGGCAAGCGCCTTCTGTGCCGCCTTCGACTCCTCGTCCACCCCGAGCACCGACTTCTGGAGCCGGCCGAACGCCACGCTCACGGCGTCGATGCTGGTGCCGCTCCGCTGGGCAGACTCTTCGAGCACTTGGATGAACTCAAACGACACGCCGAGTTTGTCGGCGATGTTGCCCAGGTTCTCGACGCGATCTTCCAACTCGGTCAGCCCACGAGCCACCGCCGTCGCCCCGGCACCGAATGCCGCCACCGCCGCGACGCCAGCGGTGAACGGGTTGATGAGCGACGCCACCGATGCGCCAATCGCCGAGAGCCCGCCCGACAGTCCGGCACCGCCGCCGAAAATTCGTGCCAGCCCTTCGCCGGCTGATGCCATCCCAGAGAGCCGCCCGGCCACGTTGCCGATGGGGCCTGGCAGGGCCGACAGCACGCCCGAGAGTTCGTTGAACTTCATCACGCCGCCGTCGCCGGCGGCAGCTACGGCTGAATCGTATTTGTTGGCCGAGATCGTCGCGGAAGCAAAGTCGTTCGCGGCCTTATTCAGCGCCGTGCTGTAGGTCTCCTGCGATATTCTGCCGGCTGCCAGGTGGTCATTGAGTTCCTGAACAACTTGATCGTATTTCTGCTGCGGCGAAATGTTCTGCTGCGTGATCTGAGCGGCCCGGGCAACGGCCGCCGCACGCTCCTGCTCCGACCTTGCTGCCTGCTCGTTAGCGCCGCTGGCCTCGGCCACGGCGCGGTCATAGGTCTCCTGGCTGATCGCACCGGCGGCAAGCAACTGATCCAACCGTGCCAACTGTGCGGCACGCCGTTCCTCGGCCGTTGCTGTCCGTTCGGCAAGTGCCGCGCCCTCCGCGAACAACGCCGCCTGCGACTGGGCACTCGCCGTAATGTTCTTTAGTTCCTGCGCGTACTCGGCAGCCGAAATCTGCCCGGTCTTGAAAGCCGACGTGAGGAACGCCACATCGGTCGCGACTTGCTGCTGCGCGGCCGCGGCTGCGGCGCTGCCAGACGCGAACCGATCAAACAGGCTCGCGGCCCCGGCCGCCTGCTTGCCTAGATTCTGGAGCAGCCGGTCAGCCTGCGCGAGTCCCTTCGTCATGCCCGAGGCAGACGCCGTGAACTGCACGCCAAGGCCGATCGTGTTTGCCATTAATTGCCGCCTAAGTCCTTCGCCAACTGTGCCAGCGCTTCCTCGATCTGCGTCTCGTGCTGCGGTGCTTTAGCGATCGGTACGAAATCCTCGCTCTTCGGCGTGCGTCCACGTGGGCAGTACGGCGCGAGCGCCGCACTGGCCATGAGTCCGGTCTGTCGCCACTCGTCGGGCAGCGGGTGGTAGTGCCGGTGAATCGCGAGCCACTCCGCAAACTCCACCGAATCCATCTGCTCGCAGAGTTGCTTTACCGTCATCTTTAGGTAGCCCGCCAGACGAAACAGGAAAACGCGCGTCGGGCGGATTGCTAGTTTTTTGCCAGTTCCTCCACGTCCTTGTCGGTCAGTGCGTTGTGCTCCATCGCCTTCTGCCACACCCGGCTCATGACCTTTGCCGACTTCTTCGCCAGCTGCTCGATCTCGGCGTCGGTGAACAGCCGCACGCCTTTCTCATCGCATAGACACCGGGCGAGGAACTTCGTGCGGAAGTTGTCCACGCCCTTGTCCTTGTTCCTCACCCACTCGTTTTCGTATGAGTCACGCTCGCCCACGCTCATCACGCGAATGAAGACCGAGCCGCCCCACTCCTTCACCTTCACTTCGAGAAGGCCGAGATCGTCCGCCGCCAGAATCTGTTCTTTCGTCAGCGCCATTTTCAGTTGTCCAAAAGTTTCAGCGCGACGGTGTAACGGGTCACGCCGTTCACTTCGCTCGCCACGCTGACTGACTCCCATATTGCATAGTTCGTCAAGGATTGCCCGCCACCTGAGACGGTGACTTGCGCACGAGTGCCGTAGTTCGCCGTGCTCGTGTTCGCCGTGCCAAGGCACTCGACAGACAGAGTGCCGGCCTCGTCGGTCCAGATGACAGAGCGGCCTTTCGGAGCGCCGCCGCCATACGTCCACGAGAGGTTGACTACCTCGGTGAACGGCGTGCCGTTCCACGTGACCGCGATTCCTGTCGAGTAGGACGCCACGGATGCCTCCGCAGCGAACTAGACTCGGGCGACGCGGAACGTGGCCTGGCCCTTCGTCACGTCGTTGACCGTGAGCGTGACGCTCGAGCTCTGCACCGTCGCGGCAGCGGAGAGCGACAGCCCGCCCGTGATTGATAGCGTGCCGGTCGCACCGTCGGTGATCGGGGCAGTGCCGAGATATTCGATCGTGACTTCGCGGCCAGTGTCGGTCGCGGAGCCGGTCAGCGGGCGGTCCATCGTCAGCACGGCCGAGCCAGCCGACTGGCCGAGGTGCGACACGTCGATCGTGTCGTTGCCGCCCACGTTCGTCATGTTGTACGTGATCGTCGTGACCGTGTAGGTCGTGTTGGCGAAAACGAAGTTCGTGCCTTGAGCGTGGCTTGGCATGCGTTAGTTCTCCACCCAGAAGATGTCGTACCGCTGACGGACGCTATAAATCGGCACCTCGGCCCCCTCCTGTTCGACGATATCGTCTGATTCGTCCTCGAGGGTGACCTGGCTTACTTCCACATTTTCCAGACTGCCGGCGTACCCATCCAGAACGCGCCGGCATTTGTCTGCAAGATCCCGGGCCGTGAAATAGTCGGTCGCGTAGACGTACAACTCCATCGACACCCTGGGCATTCCGCCCGGCCCGGTGAGCGTCGGCGTCCGCAGAATCCGAGCCCGACGCCAGATCAGGAGCGGAAACTCGATCGCCGTCTGGCCGACGTACCGCAGTGGGTAAATCCGCCCGGCTATCAGCGCCTGCACGTCCACGTTTGCGACCAGGGCGTTTCGCAGGACGGCTTCGGGTGATTTCAGCGTGGCAGGCATTAGAACGGCCCTTGTGCGGATCGGACCTGTGCGGCGAGTTCACGGGCAGCGGCGTCGAACGCCCTGGCGAGTTCCTGCACAAGCAGCCCTTCGACGCGGGACCGTGTCTGCTCCCACGTGCTGCGGACGGGAGCGCGGCCGTAGGAACCGCCGAGCGGCATCTTGCCCGTCGAGACACGCACGCCGCCGGGCGACTTGCGGAATCGCTCCTTCGTGCCGAACTCTACGAGCCCTTGGTGGTAGCCGAGTTTCGTCGGATCGTATGGCTCGTTGAGTTTGCGGCCGCTTTTGAACCCGACGATCGCCCAGGCCGTGCCAGTGCGTGCGTACTTCTTCACCTTGATCGCAGCCGCTCGCCGCAGATTGCCCGTCTCGCCTTTCGGTGTGTTTTGCTTGAGGGTGGAAACTACGCCTGCATTCTCGGCGGCGCGTTTCAAGGCCGCTCCGATGTGCTTGCTGGCGAGGTTGTTCGGCAGTGCCTCAAACGCCGCCCGGGCTCTCTCCAGCCCCGGCACGTTCATCGTGATACGAATGCCGACAGTGCGATCGGCGGAAATGCGTCTAGCCATCTCGCTTCTCCACACAGATCGCCTCGTGTTCGCTCCGGTTGCCGTGCTCCAGGAGTGAGACGATATCGAGCGTCCGCGACCGCCACGAAAACCGCATCTGCTGATTCAACCCAGGCAGATACCGCATCCGCACACGGTGCGTCACCTGGGTGACTTGCTGCCCGAACGAAAACGTCTCGCGGGCCGACACACCCTCGACGCTCGCCCACGCCGACGACGAATTGCCCCACGCCAGGACAGTCTCGCCGAGGGCATTGGTCGTGCCGCTTGCGACTTGCACGGTGATCCGCTCGCGGAGTTTGCCCGGGTCGATCACGTGTAACTTCCCCAGCGGGCGGCGTCGAGAAGTGCCTTCACTCCGAACGGAACCTCAGAGAGCCCAGTAGCGTCGGCCGCCATGCGGCGCTCGTACCACAAGGCCACAAGCATGAGGATCGCGTTGCGGATGCCGGGCGGCACCGCCGAGCCATCGTTGCCGCGACCCGCCCACCACGTCACCGTGACGGCGTTGTAGTCCTCCAGGTATGCCGGCCACGCGCCGCCGTAGAGGTGCCGGATCACCGCCGGCTTCGCCTCGCGATCAACGCGGTACTGCGTCGTTGAGAGCGTGGCTGTCTGCCCCGTCTCGTTTAGCGTGTACGTGATGGTCGTGCCGGTGTAGCCGGCGGCCGTCGCCATCGGCGGGCGGGGCAGGCGGATCTCGGGTGGGAACCCGTCCATCCGCATCACGAGTTGCTGGTGCAGCAGTGCCTCGTCTATGTAGGCTTCGCACCACTGCCGGGCGGCCGTGATGAGCGACGCGATGTACGCGTCGTCGTCGATCGTATCGACGCGGCAGTGGGCTTTGGCCTCGGCGAGCGAGACCGGCTCAACCGTCGGCGGCGTCTGGACCGTCACGCTGCGGAAGTGCATCTGGGTTCACCTTGGGAGGTCGGCCGCGACGCTTCGGCGTCACCGCCGCCTGCTCGCCGCCCTGGTCGATCACCGCCGTCTCGATCAAATCCAGTTGTTTTTCGGGAATCGCCCGGCCGTCGGCGATCAGCCTCTGGGCGACTTCAGGATCGCAATCCACCACGTCCCCGACGCGGTACGTGCTGTAGTTCTTCTGGAACTTGATTTTCATGATTGAGGCACACTCCATGCAGTTTCTGGACGTTTTCCGCCGTTCGTGAAATCTGTCGTCCACTGGAAAACAGGCTTGCCGAGATCACGGCCCGGCCACGTGACAACGTATTCGCCGTGACCGAGCACCACGCGAGGGGTGATGTAGACACGGTTCCCGCTCTCCCGCCAGTTCCGCCAGAAATAGATGTCTGGATCGACGCGGCCTTCGTTCCACGAGCCGTCGGGACCGGGCTTGCTCCAGAACCACGGCCGCTTCGCACGCTTCAGCGCCGCCGTGGAGATCACGGTGAGCCCGAAGTGGGCGCTGTCCACCTCCTGCACCGGCTCCGCAAACCAGCCCGCAGGGACCGTCGTTGTGCCGCCGGACGGCGGATCGTCCAACGTGCCCTTGAGCGTCAGCATCGGGCGGCCGTCTTCTCTTTTCGTCTGGATGCCGGTCACGGCGTCGCACTGAAAAGTCATCGCCATCGCAAAAAGATGCTCGATGTCTTCCTTCGTGAAGAACGTGTCGTAGTCGATCGTCAGCAGATACTCGGCCTTGTCGATGAACTGCTCCATCACCCGCGTGTTGACCTGATCCCAAAACGCACCAGTTCCCATCGTAGGGCGAATGCCCAGCGGCATGAGTGCCTGTGCCCAGGCGAAGTGGTTGGCGGTGAACGAAAGCCGAGGCATCGACAGGATCGCCTCGACGCGGATATCGGCCTCGGTATTGCCGACGCGAACGATCATTTCGGATTCCAAAAGAGAAACGGCTGGCAGAGCAAGTGCCCTGCCAGCCGTTCACTATGGACGCTGTGTCAACTCGTCAGGCGTTGACCACGACCTGGACGCCGCTGTCTGACGCCGACACGGGGCAGGACTCCGAGCGGCCGAGCCGCACGACGGTCGCCACCACGCTCGCCGCGACCGGAGTCGCCGAGACCTTGAGGTAGCGCTTCCGGCCACGCAGATCGACGTTAAGCCGAACCACGTTCGAATCGGCGGTCTTGCTGCCGCTGGTCGGAATCGTGAAACCGCCGGTGCCGTTGCCCACCAGGGCCGCGACGTTGGCGAAGTCGGAAGCCGAGGCGTCCGACTCCTCGATCTTGAGGGCGGTGCAGACCGCGTCGGTCGTGGCCGCGGCCGGCTCGAAGACCACGTCGATCGACGCGTACTCGTGGCCGAGCGTGTCGATCGTGTGCGTGGCGGTCTGCGAGGTCGTGGTGTCGGCCGTGCCGATCTTCGCCACGGTCTTGGAAGCTGCGAGATAGAGCATGTGTCAGAATCTCCTAACTAGCGGGTGGATCGGATCAGCCGAACTTGAGGGCCACGAGCGGTCCGGCCTTGGCGGTCGAGCCGAGGTCGTGGGCCACGATCGCCACGCGAGCCGTGGCGAAGGTCAGCGTCTGGTCGTACTCGATGAACCGGCTGCCGTCGGTCTTGATCGTGATCGCACGCCGCTCGCCGTAGGTCGCGGCCTGGCTGAGATCGCCGAACAGGCAGGCCACCTTCGTGGTCGTGCCGGTGAGGGCCGACTCCAGCGGATGGCAGAGCACGACCGGGAAGCCGAGGAACTGGAGGCCAGCACCGCCGGCGATGTCGGCGGCGTTGTTCCCAGCCGCGGCCGTCATCAGCCGCAGCATCGAGGAGCCGTAGCCGGCCGGCGAGATGTAGAACTTCGCGTTCCGCCGGGCGAACAGCGGCAGCCGGGCGACGAGGTTCGTGAAGTCGCTCAGGAGCAGGGCGTCGAACGTCGTGCGGCTGGTCGCCGTCACCACGCCGGCCGAGTGCGTGCCGTCGTTGATCGCGGCCGCCACGCCGACCGTGCCGTGGTAGGTGCTCGAACCGTCGCCGATGAAGCCGGCGTTGTCGTAGGCTTCCGCGAACGACTGGGCCACCTCGACCGCCATCGCGTCGGCGAGGTCGATCACGGAGTCTTCCATGAGCGAATTCGGCACGCGGTTGTCGATACCCCACAGCTTCGCGGTCAGCGACACGTTGTCGAACGTCACGTCGCTGGTCGCCGGCGCGGCGTTCTCGCCGATCGGCCGAGCCGACAGACCGCCGGTGCGGCGGGCCATCAGCATCGTATCGCTGTTCATCGTCACCCGGCGGGCGTTCGCGGGGAACGCTCCGAACTCCTCGACGAGCCGGATGATCTCGCTGGACATCTCGTCGCTGACGAGCACACCGCCGAGCGAGTTGATTCCGCCGGCCTGGGCGCGGCTCTCGACGCCGTGATCGCGGCACCACCGACGGGCCTCCTCGTCACCGAGCACGTAGCCCTTGAGGTGCATTCCGGCGCGGTACGCACGCTCTTCGGCATTCGGACCGCCGAACGCCTTCAGGCGACCGGTGGCACGGGGGATCGCGTAGTGACGGCTCTCCACGGCGGGCTCCTTCGTCTCGGGGGTTTCGATCGTTTCGACGGCCTTGGCGGGAGCGGCACGCTCCAGCACGGCCCGGAGTTCGACGTTCTTGGCGGCGACGCGTTCCAAGAACGCGATCTGCTCCTTGAGCTTCTCGGCACGGGTCTCAAGCGACCGCAGCGACGCCTCCTGCTCCTCCGACATCGCGGGAGAATCGCCCTCGGCGGGCGACTCGGACATCGCCTCCATCTCGGCGACAACGGAAGCCAGTTCGTTGAGCAGTGCCTTGATCTTGTCCACGTGCGTCGCTCCTGTTCGGGTTTCGGCGGCGATGCCGCCCACACGAACGAAACTACGGCACGAGTGCCCCACCCATGCAGTTCGGGGGCGGGGTCGTTTACTAATCAGTAAACGCCCGGCGGCGCACGTGTTCCGCGTTCACGACGTGCTTGTCGGTGTGGCCGCACCGCGGGCACCGCAGATACCGCGTCTGGTACTCGCCTCGCGCCTGGCTGGATGCGACGTTGAGCCGCGCGGCTTGGCACCGCGGGCACTGTTCGCCTGACTTAGCGGCCATGCTGCCTCAGAAAATCACGAACAGAATCGGCCGCCGCCCGCACTCGCTGCAGGCGTTCGGCATCCTGCCGACGCACCTCCTGCTCCGCGGCCCGCCATGAATCGTATGACCGCTTCGCGACCGTCACGTCGGCGTCGGGATACGCAGGAAACGTGACCGGCCCCACGTCGATCAGCGAGTCGATCTTCGTCACCGTGCGGATCGACCGCCCGTCTTCGACGCTCCACGACTCTCCACCCGGAGCAATCTGAAACGAGAACGAACTGCCCCGCACGATCCCCGCCTCAATGTTCGCGGCGAGGTCGCGGCCGTAGGTCGTGTCGGGCACCGGGAACTCATACCGCAGCCCCGTCTCGTCCACGTTCATCCGCAGCGTGCCGGGGTAGCGGGCGAGCGGGTAGTTCGGGTCGTGGTTCCACAGAGCGCGAGTTTCGAGCGGCTTCTTCCGCCCGCGCCGCTCCGCGACGATGCCGAACGCACCCGGATCGATCCGCTCGGTGAACTCGCCGAGGTCGAGAGAGTTGACGCCGAACTTCGCAGCGTAGCCGACGATCCACCGGCTTTCCGGCTGGCCGTCCTCGCACCGAGACTCCACCCGGAGCAGCGGAAGTTCGGTCGTTTCCTCTTCGTAAAAACTGCGTCGCTCGATCATGCTTCGGCCCTCCTCGTCGGCGGCGTTCATCTGCCGCGCTAGTTTGTTTGCCCACGCTTGCCCCGGGTCGCCGCCCCACAATGCCCACGCGATGCGGCCGGCGGACGGAAAGCCGTCTTCGCCAGGGCTGAATCCTTTGCCTTGTTTGTCTACCTCGTGCCTGGCAAAGTACGAAGCCATTCGCTTCGCCGTGTCTGGGCTGATGCTTGTGCCGTTCGACAAGTCTCTCGCCCGGGCAACGCCGACCGCTGTGCCGCCTCGGTTGAACTCGTCGCGCCATGCGAGCCCGCGCGCCGCTTCGTCGCGGACGCCTGCCGGCGGCGAGAAGTCGATGTGGTAATACCTAGCCGCCATCAGTAGATCGTCCCCGGATGGTCTTGGACTTCGTCCATGTCCCAGGTGCCCCTAAGAATCCTCGCAACCTCAGACGCTACAAAACCCAGCGGATGCCCCTGAGCTGGGGATCGGTATTCCCTTTTGGCATCAGCCGCTAGCTCCTCAATAAGTTTGCGAGCAACTGCGTCCTCGACTCCATCGACGACTATCTGGCCATCACGTACGGAAAGCTTCGCCGAGAATTTTCCTATTTTCACCCGTGCAATCACTTATTTCCGTCCCTTCGCAGAAGGCTTGCGTGTAGTTTTCTGTTTTTGCGGAGCAACAGCTTTCTTTGCTTTCTCACGCGACTTTGGCAGAAGTCTGCCCGTCAAGACTCCGGTACACAAATCAAACCACTCGCGATCTGCTCTAGCAAATGCCGCTGGATTATTGGCGAGCATCTCCATGCCAATAGAGAGAATTTCCGTTCGACCTCCAGAATACGTTTTTCCAGCATAGTAGGCTATTTCCTCTCCGCCGCTTGGGTGGGCGGCAAGCACGGCTTTCGCAAAGTTATCAATCCTCCCCTCTTCATCGCTCCGATATCGCCCACCAAACTTTCGCTGCATGTTTTCTGGCGACTCGCCAGCAGTGCGACGAGAGGCGAAGTCTCTGCAAACAGCAGCAACTTCAGGATTATTTTCAAGCGCGTGAGCCACTTCGTGAGACACAGCAAACACGCTGTCGCTCGTAGAGGAAGTGACTGTTCCGGCGCGATCGGCTCTCGCCGAAGGGGCAAAATTTGCTCGCGCGCCATCCAAGACTAGGAACTCAGTGCGTAGTTCCGCTTCATGAATTGCCGGGTTAGCTAACGAAGAGACTGCGGCGTGGCCTTGAAGCATCCTATCCCGGTATTCCTCGCTGACCTGAGATGCCCTTTCTTCAGCGTCGGCAGCTATTTTGCCTTGATAAGTTTTTATGGCATCGGCTGATACTCCATCGGCTTGCGCTATTTCGCTCACTTCGCGCGATGTCTGTTCTCGCAGCAGGCGCGCCATTGTCTCGCGTCGTTCGTTGTTGGCGGACTCAAGCTTTTCGTAGACCGGCCGAAGCTTTTCGTTCAACGCATCGCGAGCGGAAGCGGCTTTTGCCACGGCTTCCTTGTCGCCACTCTGTATTGCGGAAAAAACGTCGGCGGCAAGCTTGTCTTGCTCGGGCAGCGACTTTTCGATTTCCGCCTTTAGGGGCTTAGTCTTTGCAATGTGCTCCTTTTCTGCCGAAGCCAGTGCTGCATGAAATTCTCGCGCACTCTTTGATCCATCGAACCCACCGCCGCCATCACCACCGCCTGAACCACTTCCTTCAGATCCGCCGCCCCCACCACCGCCACCCGCACACTTGTTGCCAGGCTTGAAACCGCCGGCACCGGTGCCGCAGTCGCGCTTCGCTACCGGCTCAACCGGCGGCTCAGGCAGCGGGTCGATCTTCGTGAGCGTCGCCACTTTGTGCCCGACCTGCGTCTCGGTCGCCCGCCACCCGCCGCTCACCTCTTCGTACACCGTGATGAGCGCAGCCGGATCGTCCTCGGTCGCGTCGATCGTGAAGTCGGTGCCCGGAACATCGAGCGTGCCGTAGTCCATCACGTGGTCGATCCTCCCGCGGGCACGCCCACCGGATGAATCCCACGAGACGAAGTCGCCTTCAGCCACGGTGCCGGGTGCAGCCCTGAACTCCGCCGACCGCACAGCGGGCTCCGGCTCCGGCACAGGCGGCGGTGCTGTTTCGTCGATGCCGCCGACCATCGCCGAGATCTGTTCCGGCTTGAAGTTCGGATACGCCGCAGCCAGCAACGCAACCGCCGCAGACTTCGACAAGAAGCCCGACGCGATCTGCTGCAGAATCTGCAGGATGCCCGCAATCTGCGCTCCGTTGAGCGACGCATCGGCGAGTTGCTGCGCGCTGGTCGCGCCTTCCACCGCCTGGCCGTCGATGCCGCTGCCCGGCTGCTGCTGCGCCGCCGCGTCGGCAGCCGTCGGGTCTTCCCCGAGCGTGCCCATGTTCAGCGGACGGTAGCGAACGTCGCCGCCTTCGACCGGGTTGCGATTCTCCAGTTCCAAGATGTCGTTCGTGCTGAGCGCTCCGATGTCCCACATCGCCCGGTAGTACGCCGACCGGCTCGCGGAGTCGCCACGCAGGAGCCCACGCACGTCGAACTCGACGAAATACTTCTCGTCATCCACGATCAAGTCACGGGTGAACGCCGACTCGAACCGCCGCAGCCACGGCAGGATCGTGTGCTGCACGAAGTCGAGGCCGGCGTGTTCGATCGACCCGTACCCGCCGTTCATCACGCCAAGGAGGTGCATCGGCACCCGGAACAACCGGGCGATCTCGGCCAACTGGTACTGCCGCAACTCAAGGAACTGCGAGTCGGTGTTTGTCGCGTAGGGAATTTCGTAGGGCTTGAGTCCGCCCGTCAGCACTGCCGTCTCGAAGGCGTTCTGCGGCCCGCGATGCTTGCGGTTCCAGTTGTCGGCGAGCTCGCGGCGAGCGTCGGCATTCAGCGGATTGTCGGTCGAGAGGATGAACCCGGGGCGGGCACCGGCACCGAAGAACCGGCTGCCGTGGATTTCGCACGCGCGGGCCAGGGCGATCGCCTCCCGGCACTCCTCGACGATCGACATTCCATGCACGCCGTCGTCGCTCGGGCCGCGCAGGTGCAAAATCTGCTCGTCGGTGTAGATCGTTTGCCGGCCCTTCGCTTCCCGGTACGTGTATCGCAGCGAGCCGTTCTCCAGCGTCTCGACTTTCATCCTTGACGGGTGAAGCGGAATCAGTTGATCGACGGCACCGGAGGAGCCGGAGCGGATTTCCGAGTAGGCATCGCCCCACAGGCACACGTGGAAAACCGCCTGCTCGCGCCACTCGAACGAAGTCTGCCACGAGTTCGGCTGCGAGTGCAGTCGCTTATACAGCGGCAACTCCCGGGCCTGCCTCTTTCCGCCGGTCTCAAGCCGCTCCAGGATGTGCAGCGGGAGGCTCGCCACCGTCTCGGCGAGGATGCGGGCACACGAGAACACGGTGGCTACCGCCGTCGCGTTCTCAGGGCTGATCCGCACGCCGGCCGGGCTGCGGCCGCCGCCGTCGTCGTCCCAGGAGCGAGCCTCACCGGGAAGCCAGAGAATGCGGTTTTCGTGGGCGATCATATCCAGAAGATTTCAGGGCTCGAGTTCGTGCCGGCCTGCTCTGTTCGCATCCAGGCACCGATCGCCTGGCACAGCGCCACGATGCCGTCGATTCGTTCGGTCGATGCCGCCTTGCTCGGGAAAATGTTGCCGTGCCGGTCTTCATGGATCGCCACGTTCCCGGCGTTCCACGTGAGCACGGGCTGCCCGGCGTGCCGCACCCGTCCGCTCAGAATCGCGTTCTCCAATGTCCGAGCCGGGGCCGACATGCCCGGCCCAGCCTGCGGCCATCCTCGCACGTCCAGCCCGTCCCCTTGCAGCAAGTTCGCCAGCATCTGAGCGTTGAACTTCATGTCCACTGCCAAGCTCCGCACCTTGTATTCCTCGCAAATCTGCCGGATGTCGGTGTGCAATCGCGTGTAGTCGGTCACGTTCCCATCGGTCACGCGGATGTGCCCGTCGCGAATCCAGCCGAGGTAGTCAACCTTGTCGCGCTGGGCACGCTCCACAGCGTTCGCCTCTGGAATCCAGAAGAACGGCAGCACGTCGAGCGAGTTGTCAGCCGGGTCTGGGCAGACGAGCACCAGGGCGGAGAGATCGTAGGTGCTCGCGAGATCGAGACCGGCGTACACCGGACGGTCGCCGAACGGCCGCAGCGGATTCGCACATGAGCCCCAGGCAGTCGGAGAGATCCACCGCGTGTCCTGCGTTGTCCAGACGTTGAGCCGATAGCGTAGGAAACTGTTCAGCTTTGTCGGCGACTGTTCCGCTTCGCGGGCGTCGGCCGCGAAAGACTCTTCGGTGATCGTCTCGCCGAGCGACGGGTTCGCCTGCCTCCAGACTTTCGGATCTTTCCACGAGCCGTCGGTGCCGCACTCTGGCGGCCCAGCGTATATGCACCCGAAGAACGCCGGATCAAACGCCGGATCGGCGATGCACTTCTCGGCGTAGGAGTGCTGCTCCCAGCAGATCGACCGGCGGTCGAAGCCGGCCGTCGTGATTGAGAGGATGAGCGGCTGCCGGCGGGCCGCGCCGCCGTAGCGGAGTGCGTCCCAGAGCCGGCGATCACGCTGGGCGTGGAGCTCGTCGAAGAGGAGAGCGTGGATGTTCAGTCCTTCCGCCCGGAACGCGTCGGCCGACAGAACCCGATAGAACGAGTTGCTTGCCTTGTGAACGATCGTCTTTCGCGAGTCGATCACCTCGAGGTGCTTACTTAGGGCAGGCGAGGCCCGCACCATCGACGCCGCCTCGCGGTAGATGATGCCAGCCTGCTCGCGGTCGCAGGCAGCACCGTAGACTTCGGCACCGGGCTCCGAGTCAAACGCCGTCATGTAGAGGGCGATGCCGGCGAGGGTCGTTGACTTGCCCTGCTTCTTCGGAAGTTCGATGTACCCGACGCGATGCTGCCGTGTGCCGTCAGTATTCAGCCGGCCGAAGAGCTCGCGAAGCACATGGTGCTGCCACGGCAGCAGCGTGAACGCCTTGCCGGCGTTCTGCCCCTTGCTGTGCCGCAGGATCTTCTCAAAGAATGCGACGACGCGTTGATAGCGTTTCTCGCCCTCTTCGCACAGTTCAGGAACCGTGGATCTTGAGGAACTCGTCGATTTCGTCGATCGGCTTTTCGTCTTTGCCACCGAGTCGCGTCCTGCTAACAGGCGTCAATCCGAACTCACCCATGAGCGACGTTTGCAAACTCACGAGCCCGCGATAGAGCGGCCCAGCCGGATTGGGTTTCACGCCTCCGAGATCGGTCCTCATCACCGGCCCGGTCGCGCGAAGCTCGAGCAAGCAAGCCTGCGTTGCAGCGTACACCTCGCACAAAGTCGCGAGCGCCTCGCCGTCGGCGAGCGTCAACGTGCCGAGGCCGAGCAAGATCGGAACGAGTTCTTGCCACTTCTCAACGGCGAGCGGCTCGAGCATGAGCCGAGCCGGCATCGGCGGAGCGCCGGGATGCGACGGGAGGTCTGGCCGGATCGCTCGCTTTCCCGGGTTGCCGGCGAGTCGCTTCACGCTGGCCGGAATTGGCTTCCTACCACGCGGCATCTGAAAACCTCAAAAACATCGGGGAAAAACGCTGTTTCAAAATGCGGGCGCGTATTCCGAGGTGAC
>Ga0214917_10003504_pt1 | contig 18044 bp, 15 predicted proteins | sample LL_1208_BB_MetaG_FD_177983 | JGI IMG/M metagenome (GOLD analysis project Ga0214917, IMG submission 177983) | Freshwater microbial communities from Lake Lanier, Atlanta, Georgia, United States - LL_1208_BB | ecosystem: Environmental > Aquatic > Freshwater > Lake | place: USA: Georgia | collected...
TTTTTTTCAATTCGTCCAAAACGAAACCAATGGCAGCCTCTGATGGAAAGCTGAAAATGTCACCTCCTAAAATTAAAAGTGAAATGTTTTTTTCCTTTGCTATCTGTAATGTTTCCTTAAATGCTAACTCAGGTGTTGTATCAAATCCAGTTTGAAAATGTTTTGTCTTATTATAGGCTTTTGCCATTCTGCCACTATAAATTTTAAAGTCATTTCCTCTTTCATCATCAATAAATAAATGCGTATCAGCAATAAATAAACAGGAAAATTTTTTACTTACCTTAGGGTGGAAAAACTGAATCTCGTTCCTATCCATAGAAAAGGTTCCTTTTTCTTTTTCTCTCTTTTTTTTATCAAAATAAAAACCGTTACTTGGTAAAAAAAATAATATTCCGTTGGTTATTAAACTTCTTCTGTTCATTTTTTTGAATTTCTCACACAAATTTCAAAAAAAAATTGTTTATTTAATTTAAAAATATGTTAGTCAGTGGTGATTTTACTTTTGGAGTTCCTAAAAATGATTTGTGGAGTGCCCTGATAAACCCTTATTATTTTGGTAGATTAATACCTAATATTCAGTCAATAGTTAAGCTGGAGGAAGATATTTTTAAAGTGAATGGTGATATTAATATTTCTGGAAGGGATATTGAATTGTCAGCTATTTTAAAAATTTTGGATAAGCCTGTTTCAGAAATGATTTCATTAAGTATTACCCAGGAAGGTACTTTTGGTTTTTTATCGGCTATTGTAACCTTTTATCTGGAAGAAACTTCAGAAGATAAAACGAAAATGGTTTATAATGTGGATGTTAAAATCCCTTTTTTCTTAAAAACAATGTTAGGGAAAAAAGTAGATGGATTAATTAAGGAAAAAGCAAATGAATTTTTCCAAAATTTGAATAGTTATTTAAAAAGTTAATAGCGCTTCGTAAACAGCATAGACGGGTAAGCCCATAACATTGGAAAATTCTCCTTCGATTTTTTTTATTCTGCAAAATCCAATCCAGTCCTGGATGCCATAGGATCCTGCCTTATCAAAAGGTTTTGATTGATGTATATAATATTTTATCTCTTCTTCTGTCAAGTTACCGAAATGAACCATTGTTTCATTCACAAATAAATGTTTTTTAATTTTAGATTGTAAGCAAACTCCTGTGTAAACTTTATGAGACTGATTACTTAATTGAAGTAACATATTAGTTGCTTCTAAGATATCTGCTGGCTTATTTAATATTGTTTGGTTCACAACCACAACACTATCAGCGGTTAGTAATATTTCATTTTCTGATAACTGGTCGATATCCATTGCCTTGGACTTTTTGTCAGCCAGAAAAGGAGCCACTTCTTCAGGTGGCATATCTTCTGGAAAATCTTCATTGACCTCAATAGGAAACAGTCTGAACTGGAATCCAGCTTCTTTTAATAATTGAGCCCTTCTGGGCGATTTAGAAGCTAAAACAATCGTCTTGTTAAATGGAGAGAAATCGGGTTTATCCATTTTATTGCAATATGATATAAGTTAGAAGAATTAAACCATTAATCATGATAATTTTTATCCACAAACCTACCTTTTTAAATTCATCTTCTTTATCTGCTTGGTAAATTTGTTTTATACAAATGAATAAAGGAAGTTGTATTAATAAAAGCTGAATGTTAAATAAATAGGGAGTTTTAAAAAATAAAGGAAGTAAAAAGCAATAAATTATGATTACCGAACTTAATAGAGCCACTAATATTCCAATTATTTTTGTGTTTTTTTTTCCAAAGAAGACAACGGTTGTATTAAGTTTTGAAAGTCTGTCACCCTTTTCATCTTGTAAATCTTTAACAATTTCTCTTAAAAAATTGGTAAAAAACGCAAAAACTGCATAAGAGAATAAGATTGTTTTTAATCGATAAGAAACTTCAGGCTGAATTTGCTCCAGGGTTTTGAAACCTGTCCATTCAGTTAGAAAAAAAATACCAGGCACTGCTGCACAAAATATAGATACGAGAATATTTCCCATCAGCGGAGTTCCTTTTAGCCACTTACTGTATGCATATAAAAGAAAAATGGCTATGGGATACAAGAACCAAAGTACGGGTTCCTGCCTTATTTGTGCTAAATAAAAAGCAAGAATGGCTCCTAAAATGGTGGAAAAAAAGTAAAAATACCATCCGATACCCGTACTGATTTTAAGATTTAAAATACGAGTTAGAGGTTTGTTAATTAAATCAGTTGCCAGATCAAAAATATCATTAATGATATAACCACCTGCTGTTATACAAAGGGTTATAAAAATAAATATGGATAGCTCGGAATAATTTAATGAGGACTCAATATCGTACTGATTGAAAATATTGCCTAAAAGAAAGCGATAAATTAAGTACTGAGTTATTCCTACAATGATTAAATTTGGAAGGCGCACCAACTTAAAAAAATAAAACAATTTTCTTAGGTATAGATGATAATTTTCCAACATTTCATTTTCCTTGGACCTGTAATTTTATAACTTATTACCCTTATAGTGGGGACAATTTATGCTTTTTCCCGGAAGCTACCTATTCAACACAAAATTTAAGTAAGAGTTAGGATAGCCCATAATCATTCCACGCTTCATTATCAAACCCAATAACCTTTTTAATGGCTAATCTTATATTACTGGTTATCACGCCATTCATATACCCATTTAGCCTGAATTTGCTCCAGATGACCCTCGTTTGACTCCTCTTTTGTACCTACAAAATTAGGAATTTCTAAAATCCAATCTAGCAGCTGTGTAAATCGAATTCTATAAATTTTACTTTCATCAAATTCGTCACCAAATTTTTCATATAATTTGATAGCAATATCTTCATGGTCTGCCCATTTAATGGGTAAATTCTCAAAATCTTGAAAAGGCATTTGTTTGTTATTTTTTATATTTCAATGTTCATGACCAATAATACGACTTTGATCTGGGATTTCAACCTCGATGACTGCATTATCAGAAAGGACGATACACTGGCAGGCAAGTCTGCTATTCAATTTTGGTTTTATCGCTCTGTCAATAAAATCTTCTTCTTTATCTGAAATTTCTTCCAGATATTTTTCCCCCTGATGAACATAAATATGACAAGTACTGCATGCACATACACCACCACAATTGTGATTAAGATGTATATCATTATCCTCTGCTATTTCTAATATACTTTGATCTGCAGGAACATTTTCCAACTTAACAGGCTGAAAAATAGATTTGTCTTCAAAGGTAAATACAATGGTTGCCATGCTATTTTTTGTTCGGGTAATGCTTCTTTTAACAACTAAATATTTTTTTTAGTTGTATGTGATGAATATTTTTTAAATTAAATACAAAACAGAAGCTACAATAGCGGTCATAAAACAAGCTATAGTCCCCCCAATCATTGCTTTTAAACCTAGTTCCGTTAATTCCCTTCTTTTATTGGGTGCAAGGGCACTTATACCTCCGATTTGAATGCCAATAGAAGCGAAATTTGAAAAGCCACATAGGGCATAAGTTACAATAATTAATGATTTTGGATCGAGTAGGATTCCTTTTTCTCTGAGGAGTCCAAGGTCGGAGTAAGCTACAAATTCATTAATTACTGTTTTCTGACCCAGTAGTTGACCTACAATAATTATATCTTGCATAGGCGTGCCTAATAACCAGGCTATAGGTGCAAAAAGAAGACCAAGGATATAGGTAAAAGTTAAACCTTCAAATCTTCCTGAAGTAGATTCTTTGATGTAGTCATTTACCCCGAACCATTTACCAGGAAATTCAAGGATAAATTCATTTAACATGTAAACAAGGGCTGTAAACACTAAAAGCATGGCACCAACATTGATGGCTAATTTCAAGCCATCTGTAGTTCCTCTTGAAATAGCATCCAACAGATTATGGCCATTATCTTCTGTTACTTCCAATTTTTCATCTAATGCTTTTTCAAGGGTTTCGGGCACAATCAATTTGGCAGCAACAATGGCTGCAGGTGCTGAAATAATGGAAGCTGTTAGAAGATGTTTGGCAAAAAATAATTGCTGTGTTGGGTCATCTCCCCCTAAAAATCCAACATAAGCGGCAAAAACCCCTCCGGCGATGGTAGCCATTCCTCCAGTCATTAAACACATTAACTCCGACCGTGTAAAGGTGCTTATGTATGGTTTTACAACTAAAGGTGCTTCTGTTTGCCCTACAAATATATTGGCTGCAGCCGCCAGACTCTCTGCTCCAGTAACTCTCAGGGTCTTTTTCATAACGATAGCCAGCAGATAAATTATTTTTTGTAGCACGCCAAAATAATACAAAATGGATGAAACAGCAGAAAAAAAGATAATAGTAGGCAATACCCGAAAGGCAAAAATATAACCAAAAGATTTTGTATCAGTCACCAGGTTTCCGAACAGAAAGGTAGCTCCAGCTTCTGAATATTTCAATATTACCTGGAAGAATCCTGCAGCATAATCAAATCCTTTATTAATAAAGGGAATTTTCAACACCAAAATAGCGAGAATAAATTGAAGTGCTATGCCTAAAAATATCGTTCTCCAGGCAATATGTTTTTTATGCGAACTCATCAGATATCCAATGCCAATTAACACTGTCATACCTAAGCAAGCTCTTAAAATGGTTGTAAGTATTTCCATTAAATCCTTTTTTATAATATAAAACTAATCAAAGAGTAGCGGAATAACTATTTTTGAGAAAACAAATCGCGTGCAATCATTTATTATTGGAATTACTGGTGGAAGTGGCTCAGGTAAAACGAGTTTTATAAGCAACTTGAAAAATAATTTTAAACCTCATCAGGTTTGTTTTATTTCACAAGATGATTATTATAAACCCAGGCAGTATCAGGCTACAGATAGTGCAGGTGTCTCAAATTTTGATCTCCCTCAATCTATTTTTAATGAGGATTTACACACTGATTTATGTAAATTGAAAGAAGGTAAAGCCATTCAAAGGGAAGAATATACATTTAATAATCATTCATTGAAACCTAAAATCCTTCATTTTAATCCGGCTCCCATTATTATAGTAGAAGGTCTATTTATTCTTTATTTTGATGAAATAAGAAAAATGCTTGATCTTTCTTTATTCATTCAGGCAAAGGATAATTTAAAAATTATAAGACGAATTCGGAGAGATCAAAGTGAAAGAAATTATCCCATAGATGATGTCCTATATCGTTATGAAAATCATGTAATGCCTGCCTATGAAAAGTATATTAAGCCTTTTGAGGAGGAAGTTGATATTATTATTAACAATAACAAACATTTTGACCAGGCATTACAAGTTGTAAAGGGTTTTATCACCAATTATTTATCTAAATAATGGCTAATTTACCGGGATATTTAATTCATTTAGTTTTTTTGCAAGTATTCCAGTGTTTGATGCATAATTTTCTAAATTGTATAGCCTCACTTTTCTGAAGGAAATGGGGTGACTTTCACTCTGCAACGATATGTAGCCTCCTTTTATTAATTCTCCATCTCTTTTTTCTGCAGGATTATATCTGTTTACTGTTCCTCCGCCAAATTGTGGTTTTTCATAAGAAAGGACTAATTCGTCATTGGCAAAATGTTTGATGATGGAATCACCCAGTACCAGAAACTTTGCATTAACCCATTGATCTCCATGGAATGTTTTTGATTTTGATGATATACAATGTTGGGTAATTAGCTTACCATCCATTACCACATTTGTTCCAGGAGTACATAAATTGCAGGTTGTTCTGTTATTTTTACCATCACCGCCTAAGAACTGTGCTTCTATTGAAATTGGAAAATCCTGATCTTTCGTCATGGTGTAAGGTGATTGTCCATGTAGCATGACACCACTGTTTCTCCATGCCCATCCTTCACCTTTAGGTGCCTGGTCACCAAAAAATTTATACTCTATTTCGATTAAATAGTGGCTAAATGGTTTTTCATAAAATAGGTGACCATACTGAAAATCAAAGTCATTATAATTTTCATACGAGACTTGTAATTGACCATCTATGACTCGATAGGTTTCACCATAATTTTCCCCGGTTTCGTGTTTGGCTATTTTTACAATCCAACCATCTAAATTTTTTCCGTTGAACAGGTCAATCCAACCTTCTTCCGTATTGTTTGTCACCGACATACCCAAAAGCAAGCAAGTTCCAAAAAACCCGAAGGCAATTTTTATAAATTTGATATGAGTTTTCATATATAAGGGTTTAGTTGTTTTTCTTTTTTGTTACATTAATCCATTTTCCTTCAGATTGTGCATTTATCTCCCGATGATACATATCTGAAACTGTAACGGCAGGGAAATAATACCTTCCACTGAATGTTGCATTTAATTTTACCCAAAATTTCTTTTCCTGCCGTTCTGATAATCCAAAAAAATATGAAATTCTGTCATCTCTTAAATCCATATAGTCATAATCAACTTGTTGGGTTTGATCAAAATTAGTCATTCTTTCGTTAATTATCTCCCAGCCTGAAGGAAATATCTGAGTCATGCCTATGTCTGAATATGAAAAAAGATTTTCTCCTGTGTGTTTAACGGTTATTTCAGCTTTAAAATCTTCTCCTTGGGGTATTTCAGCAGGATCTAACTTTTGTCCATCCAGGGTATAAAAATTTGTACTTACAGTGAGGCCAGAAGCAGTAGGATTAACCTCTCCCAGTTTTTCCTGACCGGATTGAATAAATTGTAAGAAAAGTTTACTTTTCCCTGTATTTTGAATTTGAATTTTTTGATTACCGCTAAAATCTTGCCATTTGGTAAATCCTATAGTTTGATTGTGTTTTACCTCAATCCATTTTCCTTTTGTTTGGGGGCTGATAAATTTGAAATTTCCCTGTTCACCTGATGGCTGATTTCCTAAATATTTGCTTAAAGCCAATAATACATAGGCTGTAGAATGAGTTGAATACCAGTTATTTTTTGAAAATTCTTTTATTAATTGAGAAGCTAATATGCCTGCTTTAGTTTTTTCTCCCAATTGAATATAGGTTTCCAGTAATTGTGCACGATCTCTAATATCTGAACCGTAGGTAACATCGTATCCAATTTTACTAAGTTTTTTAGATTTTGATGTCAATAACTTGTTACCAGATGATACATTTCCTGCTAAAGCATAAGCACCAGCTAATCGGTTTGCTGCAGGTATATAAAGCGTTTTGGTTTCTCTAAGCTGGTTCATGGCTCCTTTTTCAGGTCTTTCAGCCAAAGCAAGGGTATAAAGCCTGTATGCCTGATTAATTTGATGGGTTTCAGCAGAAGCCCAGGCTTCATTTAATTGAAGTCCCCGTGCTAATTTTGCTTGAAATTTTTCCCATTTTTTTAGCATAGTAGAGGGAACGATGAATCCTTCCATTTTCGCCTCCAGTAAAAATTGCCCAGCATAACTTGTTAACCATTCATCAAATTGAGTATTTCCTGGCCAATATGAAAATCCACCCGAAGAAAGTTGAAATCTATTTATTTCCTGAATGGCAGATTGAATATGAGTGATTCGTTGCTTTTGTTGATAAGGGCTTAGACTCACCAGCTTGTCTAAATATAATTGGGCAAAGGCTGATGAGATGGTTTGTTCCAAACATCCATAAGGGTAGGTTAATAAATAAGATAATCTTTTTTGCCACCCCAGATTAGGCATCGTTGAGGTCTCTAATATGATATCACGTGTGCCAGGTTGTCCTAAACTGTTCAATTGTGCAATCCATTTCTCCCCAGGATCGAGTACCCGGTTAGTTATTTTATAAGAAACAGGATTCGGATTTCGAACAGGAAATTGTATTATTTGAGAAGCTGATCCCAGTGAACTGCTTACTTTAATATTTAATTTTACCTGGCCTGTTTTTTCTGAGGCAATAAATGGAAATTCAAATAAATTTTCCATCTTCCCTTTCATATTTACATTAAAACTTTTTGATTTACTCATTAAAATCCCTGATTCATCAAAACCTGTTATGATAACTTTTTCCAAGTTTTTCTGAGTGCTGAATATATTAACGGGTAATAAAAATTGATCACCAGGCGATAAGGTCCTTGGTGCTGAGGCAAATAACATAACTGGACTTTTAACCGATACAAGCTTTTCAGCGGAGCCATAAGCCGTTTTGTTTTTTGCGACGGCCATAATTCTGACTGCACCCATATAGTTTGGAAGGGATACTGTATGGTTAAGTTTTTGGCCTTTTTTTAAATGAAAAGGTCCCAAGTGTATAACTACTGAGCTAAATTGTGTGCCAGTATTATTCAAAGACTCAGGTTGGTAACTATCATCTCCCCCAATAGCTAAAAGATTACCCATTGTCGCTCCAAAGGCTCCCAAAACTTTGTTATATATATCCCAGGTTCTGATTCCTAATCCAATTTTTGAATAAAAAGAACGATGTGGGTCTGGTGTTTTAAAACGGGTAATACCTAATAATCCTTCATCTACAATATCGAGTGTATAGGTCATTTCCTTTCCATTTTCTTCTGTAACAGCTATGGAAATTTTTTCTCCAGGTTTAAAACTTTCTTTTGTGAGAATCCTTGGTTTTAAAATGGTTGCCGGATTTTCAACATATATCGGACAAATGCCAAATAACCTTATGGGCAAATCATTTTGAACAGTTTCGTATGATTGAATGAAGGAAATGAATGCATAAACATTTGGAGACATGTCTTCAGTTATTGGGAGGGTAATGGTATTATTTCCCTTTTTTGTTTTTATTCTAAAGGTTTGCAATACCGTGTTCCCATTTTCTATCGTTACTAATGCGGTGCCCTCTCCTGAGCCAGGAAATGATAAGACGGCGTTTTCACCTGGTTTATATTTGCTTTTATCTGTTTTAACAGGCATTAAAGAGAGAATATTTTTCTCATTTAAATCAGTTGCCCCGTCTGGAAAACCAGCATGTATATATTTGGCAGCTTTATGTCCTGACGACAAATCTTCAGCTAATAACAAGTATCTGCCCCATTCCTTTACATTTAAATTCCATTTTGCCAACCCTTTAGAATCCGTTATTAGGCTGATTTCTTTAATGGCTTTTTTAGATGTTTCTGTATTAAAATCAACATTTTGGTATGAATTATTATCCCACCACCAGTACCAATCTGTTTTAAATAAACTTATACTTATTTTTTTGTTTTTAAGTGGATTTCCATCAGGATCTACCACAGCAAATCTGATCATTGACATCTTGTTTTCTGGTAATACTGGGTCGCCCCATGTATTCAGGGGTATTTCAAATCCAACATAAGACCTAAAAGGATGGTAAATTTTACTTTCAACGGTCGTACTAAATTCGCCGGATGGTTCGAATATCCTGGTCTGGAATATGGCGGACATTTTTCCTGAAAAATCAGGATTTTGAGAAATACTCAATGGAAAAAAGCTACTGCCTTGTTCGTCCAGATTACCATTGTAAACAATGGTGGTCTCCGTTTTATTTTTCTTAAAAAATTCATTTTCAAAATGAAATGATGGAAAAGAATTAAAGATATTTGGTTCACTCTTTAATTTTAGTTCTACAATCGCTTTTAATCCAGAGGCTGGTATTCCATGTAACCAGTTTGCATTTATATTAGCATTAAATGGTTCATTTTCCCTAAACAAAACATTTTCTGAAAAGAAAAGTGTCGATTTCAGTCGATTAGGTCTTATCGATTCAACTTTAAAAGATTTTTCAAAGGAGGTTTCTCCCGCTTTTACGTTTATTCGCCAGGTTCCGGTTTGGTCATTTACGTTAGTAGCTAAGGGTAATGGATATAAACCATTGAGATGTTCATTCGTTATGCGTCTTTCGTATAATTGTCCTTTTGCATCATACAATTCCATGGTAATTGGATATTCTTTTGGCAGAGACTCTTTCTTATCCTGGAGCATGAAGTTAAAAAACATACTGTCACCTGGTCGCCATATATTCCTTTCTGCATAAATGAATCCTCTCAATTCATCCTTTAATTGTTCTCCTGAAATATCAAAACGACTCAAATTGAGCGCATCTTCTTCACGTAAACGCAAATAACCTTTGTTTTTTCCATCGTATGCTACAATGACAGCTGGATTTTTTTCCTTTAAGGATAAGGTGGCAATACCGTCTTTAAGGGTTTTTTTACGCGCAATTAATTCGTTTAAATCATCGTAAATTTCAATATTTACATTTCCTAATGGTTCGGTGGTGATTAAATCAGAGATAGATACCCAAATTTCATTATTATGTCCTTTTTTTGCTGTTATACCAAAATTTGAAACAAGTAGATTACCACTAACGAATCTGCTGGAGTGATAAAATTCTGGAAAACAGGGATTCTCGCGGTTGTCCCAGTTAAATTCATTATAATTGGATATTCCCCCATAAAAATTATCTAAAATACTTTTTTGATTGCCTTCTTCATCTCTAAAATAAGAATGATTTTTCCACTTATTATCTGTTTCTAATTGATCTTCACAGGTGTTGATGGCATACTCTTGCCGGAATCCTATTCGCACCTGGTAAATTGCTCCAGGATCTGTTATTATTAAATCATTTAAATCGAGAAAATATTTTTTCCATTCTAAACCGTCTTCCAGAGGATTTATATGATTTAAGGTAATTGTTTTTTGTTTTATTATTTTTCCAACCCGATACATCTGATATCCTGTTTCGTTGATATCGTTATCTTTAAGTAAGGAAATAATGTTTTGACTCCCTACCTTAAAAATTTCTACATCCACAGCAGAGAGGCCGATGGCATTAAAAGGGAAATAAACTCCTTTCGAATCAGGTACAATGGCTCCTTGACTTACAAGGCTAACCGCAGGTTCACCAGGATTAATATAAAAATTTTCATATATTTTTTCCTGGATGATTTTTCCCGATGTTGATTTTAATCCTGGATTAATTTGAAGTTTCAAATTTCCAATCAAATCATTTTCTGGGAAAAGTCGAACGACATTTTGTTCGATGAGGTAGGGGAGTTTGCCGGTATAATCCTCAATTTGAAAAAAACCTTCTAAATCCTGATTAGGATCCAGCAGATCAGAAAATTCAATTCTGACACCTTCATTATACAGATTATTTCTCCTTACTTGGGTTAAATTAAAATCATTTGCTATGGGTATATTCTGATTTATGGTGAAAATTTCTTCAGCCTTAATATTCTTGCCATCAACTGTTATTTCAAGTTTTTGAATTTCATTTGATCGTAGTATGTTTGGAATGGAAAAATCATGCGTTTGGGAATTCAATTTATCTTCCCAGACTATTTCTATTGGTTTCCCATCTATGTTTGCAGAAAGGCAAGCAGATAATAAATCTTTACTAACAATATCTTCCGTTAAAATCGTGGAATGAAAGGAAATATTATTTTTTTCATGATGTTCAAATATTTTTAGGCCTTCTACCTTTATGCCAATGTGCTGTTCTCTTGTCCTGAAATTAAAATTAAACTGATCAAAGGGTGCTTTTGCATCCTTAATAATTTGACTGATTTTTAGGCTTACCTCATAATTATTAGCCGCTTTAAAAGGCAAGGAAGGTTCAAAAACAAGGGTATTTTCGCTTTTCCAATAAACTTTTCCTTCAATTTCTGGATAAATATTAAAAGTTCCTTCGGAGGCTTCCATTCCTGCCTGTGCTCCGGGAATCTGGGAAGAAGCAAAAATAATCTGAACTTCTGATTGAGTGGAAATAATACCAGAGGTATAACTATAGACATAAGGATTTTCTTGTGCCACTGTGCTGATAGAGGTACTTTCTTTGTTTTTGCAGGAAAAGGTAAAAAAACAAAGAACCAGAATATTTAAAACTATGCAGAAATGGTTTAATTTTGTTTGCATGATGTTTTCAAATTTGATGATTTAAATCAGTTTTAGACAAATTTTTTTAGTAATGCAATTATTACCTTTATTTCCTTTACAACTTGTAGTTTTCCCCAACGAGAAAGTGAATTTACATATTTTTGAACCGCGCTACAAAAAATTAATCAGAGATTGTGAAAAAGAAGGGGTTAATTTTGGAATAATACCTTTTATTAAAGGAAAGATTATTGATGCAGGGACAGAACTTGAGCTTTTGTCCATCTATAACATGCAAATAGATGGATCTTGTGATATTTCGCTAATAGGAAAAAGGGTTTTTCATGTAGTAAATTTCATCTACCCCGATAGCATAGAAAATTATTTAAATGGTAAAATTGAATTCTTAAAATATTATTCTATCTCTGAAATCTCTTTTCAAACTACCTTATGGTCAAAGCTGAAACAATTGTTTGACCTTCTGGAAATTAATAAAAGCCTTCCTGAAAATCCAGAAGAATTAGTATCTTTTGATTTCGCTCATTTTGTAGGACTAAACATTAATCAGGAATTAGAGCTTATACAAATTCCTGTTGAAAATGAAAGAATTAAGTATTTAATAAGACATTTGGATAAATTTATCCCACAAGTTATGGAAATGAACAACATTAAAAATCGTGCACAACTAAATGGACATATAAAATATTTGAAACCCCCAACTTTTTAAATAAAATCATACAGGCGATAAGAAAGGTTTTTGGACCCTCTTAAAAGCAGGATTAAGACAGCCTTTGTGGTTTGGTAATCCCCTTGTTCCAGTTAGGAAACTATATTATTTAGTTGAGGCCCGCCCTTGTCACTCCGAGTCCGGTCTTAATTTATTAAAAATGTAGAGTCAAAAACGTGGGTCGCCTGTATGAAAAACAAATCTATTCTCTTTTTTAAATAAATACAAGTTTTTCAAGGTTTACTTCCAATGTTTATCATAGCAGAAATGATGTGGGAATTAGAACCATTTCCAATGCCAGGATCGTTGAAAGCATAATCTATCTCAATATTTTTTGTTTTAAATCCTGCTCCAAATGCGGGTCTGAAAGACCATGATTTTGGATTATTACCAATAGATAAATATTGAAATTGGTTTGCACCAAATCTGAGAAAAACCTTTGAAATAAAATTTATTTCAATTCCAATAGCTGGATCGATACTGAATATATTATTGGCATAGACTGTATTTCTTTTACCATCTGTTTGAATGTAAAAATCTAATTCCGGGCTAACACCTAATTTATTAAATCGTTTTAAATAACCTAGCCCGAATATTATCTGTGGTTGGGTGATTTCTAATTTTTCTGTTGGAACATCATTACCTGTAATTCCCAGAATACTTTTTTCATCTTCAGAAAAGGAAAATTGCCAGACATTAAAAGTAGAAGTTATGTCACGACACATGACTCCAAATTTAAAATTATTTTTATGGTACTGAAGACCAGCATCTAATCCAAATCCCCATGAATTAGCAAATTTCCCAATATTTCGATGTATTACTTTTGCATTTAAACCAATAGAAAGTGGATTTAAAGAAAATGCATTGCCTAATTTTCTACTATATGAAAAGAAAAAAGCATAATCAGATGCTGAAAAAGAACTGAGATTATCGAAATTTATGGTTCCATCTACATTGTATAAATTTAAAGTATTGGGTATGTCATCTACACCAAATCTTACCATAGATAAGGCGATTTTTTGTTTTTCATTTTTACTTGGGAGTGTTGCTCCCAGATAATCATATTTCCCAATACCCCCAAACCATTCACTGTGCATAGCTGAAATTTCCCAGTTTTGATGTTCGTTTCGCACAATTCCTGCTGGATTCCAATAAGAGGCATTGGTATTATTCGTTGAAGCAATAAATGCATATCCAAGACCCTGACCTGCTGCGCCAACACCAATTTGTAAAAATGCATTACTATATTTCTGAGCATTCATCTGATGGATGAAGCAAACACAAAAAAATATATAAAATGGAAGTTTAAGATTATCTGACATTTTCATTCTTAGTTAAGGTATTATCAAGATCATTTCTGGATTGGACGATATATTTATTTTTAATTGCCACATTAATTAATATTCCTGCATTCAATTCAAAACCAATCAATATGGAAAGGGTATTTAACTGTATCCATAACATTAAAACGATAATGGTTCCAATGGACCCGTATAATTCATTATAGGTATTAAATTGATTGACATAATAGGAGAAAATAATAGAACTTCCCAGACAAAGGGTGGTTGCAAGGGCAGAACCAGGAGTAAAAAAGCGAAATCTAATTTTTGTTGCTGCACCAAATATGTAAATTAAAGAAATAGATGAATAGAATAGAGCAATGATAATAAACCAGCGACTCATATTTAGACCAAATGCCAAAAACTTCCCCAATTTAATGTATTGCACCAGTAAATCAGTTATCCAACTTCCCATAATTACAAGTAATACTGAAAATATGACCAAGCCACCGATAATAAATGTAAGGAACATGGCATTCATTCGTTTTTTAAACATATTCCACTGAAGGAAGGATGGCAATTCATCTTTTTCAAAACCCCTAATTAAGGCTAAGATACCATTTGAAGCAAAAAAAATTGCGGACAAAAAACCAAAAGAAAATAATCCAATTCTGGGTTTACTGGTAATATCTTCTATGAAATTGAAAAGTCTGTCACCAGCATTTCCCGGCATTATTTTCTGAATTTCATCCTGTAAATAGGCGTCAAAAGAATAATGACCTGGAAGAAATCCCAATATATATTCCTTTAAAAAAGGTGTCAGTGTAAAAAGAGCAATTAAAGAAGGAAATAAAGCTAAAAAAAAACTGAAAGATACTGCATTAGCCCTTATCATTAAATCGAACCTATGAAATTCTTTTAATGAAAAACTAACGACATCCCAGATAGGCACTTTGAAAAAACCAGGAAAAGATACCGATTTTGCCCAAGGTTTTATGGACATCCAATATCTTTTAACAACATCTTTCATCGTTTCATTTTTTTTATCTGGTCAGGGTTATTGTTTAAAATGTGGAGCTAAAACTTCTAATAAAATTTTAGGTACTGAAGTAACCTTTGAAGTTTTTCTGTCCAGAAAACAAAGTCGTACTCTTCCACCGTTTACTATTTTTCCTTCTTCATTTTTAATTTCTATATAAAATACAATATCCTTTTGGGGTAATTTTCTCAACGTAGTCTCTATCGTTAATAGCTCATCATAACGAGCTGGACGAACGTACCTGCATTCTAAATGAAGAACTGGCATAAAAGTGCCGTATTTCTCTTCAAGATCTTTATAAGTTATGCCCAGACTTCTGAGCATTTCTACTCTGCCAATTTCATAATATTGTGCGTAATGCCCATAGTATAAATAACCCATCTGGTCCGTTTCTCCATATCGGACTCTTTTTTGAAAGCGGTGTACATACATCAGTTAATATTTTCTCTGTGAATAGGGCATGTCATGCAATGGGTTCCCCCTCTTGCTCGTGACAACTCGCTGGAAGGCAAAGTAATAATGGTATTCTCAATTTGGTCAATCTTTATAAGTCCCTTCTCAATATCTGTAACTAACTGATTTGCTGACATTATGGTGTATCCATTTTTAACAAGAGCTTTTTCAGTTTTTGGGTTTCGGTCGTAAGCAAGTGCTACTCCTGGTTTTAAAGCTACCAAGTTACATCCATCTGTCCATTGTTCTCTTTCCTGAAAAGGTGTAATTCCCTCGCCCGCATAAATAAATTCAACATTAGGATCAATTTCGCTTTTCCAAAAACTAACTAAAGAATAATATTCTCTGATTTCACCTTCGTTTGAATAAACTGTTACTGAGATTCCTGAACCTTCTGATACCAAGGGTTTGTATGCCAGAACATGATGTAAATTAATTTGGGTAAAAAGAGTGTCAATATGCATAAAAGATCTATCCTTTGGAATGTTAACTTTTACAACATGCTTTACTATTTTTTTTTCAAACAATACTTTTTTAAGAGAATCTATGCTAAAAGCATTAGTCCTTTCACTGCAGCCAATAAGCAAAAATTCTGGATGAATCATCATAACGTCACCTCCTTCAATATGGACTGGTTCCCCATTTCTTGAGGGTGGAAAATTGTCCAGAATATTTAGGTTTACAATTTTGTCCTGAGACCGTAAATTTTCAAAAAAGGGATGTACTCCAAAGATAAATCGGGATAAATAATTTTCTCTGTGCCTTGCTTCTTTAGCTGCCTTGGTTATTAGCACATGATTATTAATAGTGACAGCTATGTCTCTGGTGAAAATAAAATTTGGAACTGGATCAAACAAAATAAAATCTTCTTCTTCATAATATCCTGTAATAAGAACCTCTTGAAGAATATTATCAGGTAATTTTTTTAACATTGACATGGTTGAGGTCGGTAATTCTTCATGTTGTACTACCCATTCAATGAGTTTGTTCTTTTCATCCTCGTTTTTTGAGAGAGCCGTTAAAAGTAAATCTTCTACCTCTAGTACATGCTCAACACCTAAAAAGGCAGTTAAAACATTCTTGAAAATATCATGCTCGTATTGCATTAATGGAAGATGTACTATGTCATCAAAAAGTAGTTCTGCCGATCGTTTTGGAGAAATTCTGCTTATGCCTTCATCCGGTCTGTGAATTATAACTCTTTTTAATTTTCCTATTTCAGTGGATACTTCTACTTGCTTATTCATATCATGAATTTTTATATGAATAACAAAGTTAATTTATTAAGTGCAATATAGTCTCAAAGCGGACTTGAAGTTTTCTTTCTTTTTACCTAAATTGCAAGCTTTATCAACGTTTACGACTTATTATGGACTATCATAAAGATTTTTCCTTGCCCCCTAAATCTCAAACTTTTTGGCAAAAACCAGAAGGTGTGACGGGGATTATATTTCTTTTAGGTATTTTAGCAGGTATTGGATTTTTGGTTTTTTCATTTTTCCCTTTTTTGATTTCAAATATCACAAAACCAATACCATTAACCATTTTGGTTACCATTATTTTACTTTTAACCTATTCTTTTTTTGATCCATCTGCAAGGAATTCTGTTTGGTTTTTATATAAAAATGCTATGCGTTGGCTTACTTCAAAATTTGTTAAGATTGATCCAATTAGTATTTTACACAAGTACTTAGATGAATTACGAGCAAATCTTGATAATTTAAAGAAACAGTCAGCTAAGTTAAGGGGACAAATGCATAAAATGAAAGAGCTCATTTTTAATAATGAAATGCTCATTAAACAAAATCTTGAGGAAGCTCAATCAGCAAGACTTAATGACCAACAAACGGATTTAATACTTAAATCCAGGAAAGCAGGCAGGTTGCAGGAATCTAATTTGCGCCTGGAAGCCCTTTATCAAAAAATGATGGTTCTTTATCAGATTCTTTCAAGTATGTATGATAATTCTAAAATACTATACGAGGATATTAATGATCAGATTTTAATAAAAGAGCAGGAACAAAAGGCAGTGCATGCTACCCATAATGCTATGCAATCAGCCAGGAGCATAATAAAAGGTAATCCTGATAAAAGGGCCTTGTTCGATACGGCAATGGAAGCTGTTGCTGAAGATGTTGGAAATAAAATGGGTGACTTAGAGCGTTTTATGCACGCTTCTAATAATTTTATGAACGCTATTGATTTACAAAATGGTGTTTTTGAAGAGTCAGGTCTTAAGTTATTAGAAGAATGGGAAAAAGAAGCAGGTAATCTTATTTTAAGTAAAGAAAAAGAGAATTTATTAAAACCAGAGGTTTTGTTACCGTCAAATCAATATGATAAACTTTTCGACTAAAATGAATATGAAAAAGCTAAATACTTTAACTTTATTAATTTTCCTTTGTATTAATCAAACTTTTACCCAAAATACGGATTTATCATCTTCGGAAAAGTGGGTTATTCAACAGATTGAGAAAAATAAAGATCAATATGAGAAAGCGTCAATGGCTATTTGGTCGTTGGCAGAATTAGGATTTCAAGAGGAAAAAAGTACTTTAATTCTTCAGGAGTTACTTAAAAATCAAGGTTTTAAAGTTACCACTGGACAGGAAGGAATGTCAACTGCCTTTATTGCTGAATATGGTGAAGGGAAACCTGTTATTGGATTCCTCGCAGAATTTGATGCGCTTCCTGGGTTATCTCAAAAGGCTTCTTCCAATATGGAACCCCTTGAGGAAAGAGCGCCTGGTCATGCCTGTGGTCATCATTTATTTGGTACAGGTTCAGTTGCTTCTGCGATAGCTCTAAAG
>Ga0214917_10003505_pt1 | contig 18043 bp, 12 predicted proteins | sample LL_1208_BB_MetaG_FD_177983 | JGI IMG/M metagenome (GOLD analysis project Ga0214917, IMG submission 177983) | Freshwater microbial communities from Lake Lanier, Atlanta, Georgia, United States - LL_1208_BB | ecosystem: Environmental > Aquatic > Freshwater > Lake | place: USA: Georgia | collected...
TATTTTCGAATATTAGAAAAATACTCTTCTAATTCGGCGTGTTTTTTCGGGTCAGAATGTGATAAGTATCGATGATAATGATTTTTATTCATTAAGAATTTCAATGTAACATCATCTACAAAATTATTAGATTCAATGTTCTCGATATCGAGATTATTATTTGATAAATCCATCAAAATATACTATTAGCAAATATTTTATAATACTATATTTCCAAATCCAAATCCAAATCCAAATCCAAAAATTCTTATTTTTTTGTTTTATCATTATTCTGTTGTTTTTTCGTTTTGCGCGATAATTCTTTTGCTATTTTTTTCTGTTCTTTCTCTAAATCTTTTTGAGCTTTACGTGTAGCACGTTCTCTAGCAGCCGATTCTTTTTGTAATAATTTATTTAATTTACGAGTTTCGCGTTCTTTTATTTTACGTTTTTTCTCATGTTCTTTCGCAATACGTTTATCCTCTTTTTCTTTTTGTTTTGCGTATTGTTCTTCATCTAAATCGACTAAATCATCCATAATTTTTCCTCTATATTTATCTACTAAATTGACTAATAAATCGTTTTTGAAATCCTCTTTGTGGTCACCTTGCTTTCGTAATGCTTGTCGTAATTCCTTTTCTTCCATTTCAATTTCCTTTTCATTATGTTTTTCTTCGGCAATACGAGCCTTAATAGTTTTACGTATATTACCGTATTTTTTCTTACGACGTTTTTCTGTTTTACGAATAGAATCTTTCAGTTCTTTTTCGATGACTATATTATCTTTTCGTTTTAATTTTATTAAATTACGTTGAGTTTTACGTTCATCCCGAATAGTCATTTTAATGACACTTCTTTCTAATTCCGATAAATCTTCTTTTAATAATGATTTTAATTTTTCCAATTTTTTCTTATATTGGAGAACATCCAATTTGAGTTTATTCTGTAATTCTTGTATTTTTACGTTATACAATTCGATTTCATCATCGTAACTTTTAATAACAGGATGTTGTTTGACTAATTCTTTTAATTTAGAATTACCCGTTATTTTAATACCACAATTATTTTTCAAAGCATATAATACTGTGTTTTTGTATTTATCATAATCTTCTATAAATTGTTCAGTATTTTGTTTTACGCCAGATAATGATTCTTTTCTAGCCAAATTACGCTGTTTGACAAGTTCTCGAATTTGTTTAATACTATCACGAATAATTTTGATTTCTTCTTTTGCTTCAGCAACCATTTGTTTGATATTGCGTTTTACTACGGTTTCACATTGTTTCAATGATTTATTTTCTAATCCATTACATACTTCTTTTTTCAAAAACGAGAACATGTTCTCATTCACTTCATTTAATTCACCTTTGAGTTTATTATTGTTCTCGATAATTTTATTTTTTAATTCATTGATATCAGATGACATTACGTCGCGAACTATTTTTGTATCAAAACGTTTTGCTTGTTCAATATCGGTAATAATAGGAGTATGAATGGGTTTAATGATAGGTTGAGCAAATTGTCTAGCATCTTTTTCACGATTCAAATAACTGACATATCCGGCAATATCATTCAAATAACGTTCTCTACCATTTTCCGTGAATTTACCATTATTATCCAAATAAACATTGGAGAACTCTTCAAAATTAGTCGGCATTTGTTCTCGAATTGGTTTCATAAGATTGATTAATTTAATGAGTTCAAGTGGGTCTTCAGTAATAGGGGTAGCAGTCATTAACATAAGTCTTACAGAATCTCTACCTGATAATTCATAAGAATTCATAATAGCTTGATGTAGTGCGTTCATATCAGGTCGTTCGATGCTAGATAAATCACCACCACCATATAGTTTATGAGCCTCATCAATGATAAGGAGGGTTTTACGTAGAGGGTCGGCTTCACCATTTATTTTAACCAAGGTTTTATAAAAAGCATTTTGTTTTGAAACTAGATTACTGAATTGTTTATAAGACATAGGACGAATACGCCATGAATTCGATAACAACCGCATACGTTTATTTTGTTCATCTGGAATAGTCAATTTAGATAATGTTATTTTATTACGAATAGGCCCGCTACATACTTGGTCAAACATATTTTTCCATATATCATTTTTGAGTGTAGTACGAGTAACCCATAAAATAGTATATCCTTCACGTTCAAAAGTATTGGTCGCTGCCGCAATCGCACTGCATGTATTATGCGTTACCGTAAAATCGCCAATTAAATAACGATTATTGCCATCTAATGTAAAACCATAATAATTACCTTTTCCAACCAATTGAACATTAATGCCAGTTACGAGAACATTTTTCTTTTGTTGGCGTTTTTGAACTTTTTTTCTTAAAATTTTAACAGGAATTTCAGTCAAATTATCACCATTAATAGTAATTCTATAGTAAATACCAGTTTTCTTTTCACCTTTATATGTACAAGATTTCTCACATTCTTTCATATAAGTAGCATATCCAAGAGAACGACATAAAAAAACAATATCTTCTGCTAATATCTTATTTTTCTGTGTAATTTCATATCCTGTACCATCACTGTAACCATCTGAATCAATTAAGCCAGCTAATAATTCTAATCTGTTTTTACGGTCATTTACTTTATAATCAAACGGAATATGCTTGTTATTAATTAGATTATATTTTTGTAATGCTTTTAGTAATTTATTTTCACCTTTTGGAATAGAAGATGAAATGCGATAATCGTAACCGCTTTGATAATTAACAGATAAGTTATATTTAGGCATTTCTTTAAAAAGGTAGTATAGAACACGCGAATCTTGTGTAGTAATAAGAGGGTCTCGTTTAGAACCATCGCCTAACCAAAATCCAATAATATATGGGTCAAAATCAATTTGTTTATTTTGGAATTCAACGCCTGTTCGATATCCTTTTAAATTGTTTTTAACATTATTAGATAGTTTTAAGAATTCATTTACAGAAACCTCGTATATGTAATCATCCGTATGTAATTCATCTAAAAATATATTGGCTTCTTCTTTGCTTGTAAATCCTTTAGCCTTAACTTTACCAGTTTTATTACAAATATAGTTAGCGACAAATGGAATATTTGGTTGTCTTTTACCTACGTTTTTAACTCCTAAACGTGTTGGTTTTAAACATAATATATGTTCAGAATTAACAGTATATTTATCTCCTTTTATAGGAATAACGTCATACATATTATCTTCACCATTTGCTAACGATAATACAGTTCTAGGTGTAGAATCGTCGCCCATTAGTTTGTCTCCAACTTCTATGTCTTGTACCATTTTAATTGTACCATCATACATTATTATAGGGGTATCTATCGCATGACATTTTCCAGTACCCACACTATGATACAGCATAATACCTTTACAAGGATTCGATGTAGTAAAATATTTACGAACAAATTTTTGAGAAGGAGTATATTGAATAATATCACCAGAACCACCTTTTTGTAAATCCGAGCATAAGTTCTCCATTTTGACGGAATCCCACGCTAGGTCACTATAATGTTCTCGAATATGTTGTTTTAATTCTTCATAATTCATACGTTTTGGTTCGTCATTCGATAAATTATTACTCGAAATAATAATAGGAGGTACATCTCTAATAACAAGGCGTTTTGGTTGGCCACTACCACCAGATTGTTTATCATCAAACCCACCATTATAAATAAATTCAGCACCTTCAGGTAAATCTTCTTCAGCATCCTCATTCGGTATAGAAAAACTATGAATATTTTTATTCAATTCATAATCAACAGAACCAACAATAGTAGTTTTTTCCAAATCGTGAGCAAAATTGAAAAGACGAATATCGATATTCATTGTTTTTAAATATAATTCCATGGCAGTTTTAGCACCCAAAAAACTATTCTGTATTTGGTCGGGTATTGATAAATCATAAACAAAAACATAAAGAGGCCAACCTAATCTAGGATGGAATTCTAATCCTTTTTGACCACATGTTCTCGTACCACGTCCAATAACTTGTTTTTGGTCGGATTGTACGGTAGATGGTTCAAAAATATGTACATATTTTACATCAAATAAATCAATTCCCTCTTTGAAACCACTATCCATAATAATAATACGAGCAAGTTCTCCATTTATATTTTCTGGACGTTGATTGAATTTTTTCAAAATAGCCTTTTTATTGATAACACTAATACCTTGATCATATACAGAAACAGAAGATAATAGATAAAAATTATTGGATTTAGTTTCAAGTAATGTTTCATCGGATAATAATTCGATTTTACCGTATTTTTTTGTTTTTTTATCGGTAGTTTCATCGTTTTCATGTTCCTCTTCTGCGTCAGAATCAGCACCATTATCAATGGAGTTTTTAGCGTTTCTTTTTAATTTGGCACTATATCCTAATTTCATTCCTTTAGAAATAAGAGCAGACGCTAATAATTTGGCACCATATGTACTCGATTTCAAATCTGAAAAAATGAAATGTTTGAATAATTTTCCGTGTTTTTTCATATCAAGTTTATCGAGTTGTTCTATTTTTTTCAAAAGAATGTTTAATTTTGGTGAATTATTAGGGATGTCATTTAGTAAAGTTTCTGGAGAAAAATGAGGAGTATCGAATTTATATTTATTGGATGCTTTACTCCAATTCGATTTCTTGCGTACACAAGAGGAATTAAAAGATATAATGGCGTCATTTTCTATAATTTTTTCTAAATTTTTCGAATTAATGTTTTCAGGGGATAGTCCAATATCAAAATTCATGTCATCGTCGTCAGAATCTTCAGCATTATTATTATTATTATTTTCATCGTCGGATTCTTCAACATCTACTTCCATAGCTTGAGAACCTTCTGAATCAGATGAATCGGATGAGTCATCAGAATCAACAGATTTTTTATTTTTTTTTGAGTTTTTTGAGTTTTGAATGTTTTTTTTATTCATTCTAAATTAAAAAAATATATAATATATATATCATTATATAATATAAAATGACTACACCAGTACCAAATTATTCAAATTTACCAACATCAACAACCAATTTAGGAGGTCCATATCAAGGATATTCTCCTCAACAAACTACACCAAGTTTTAAAAGTAGCGAACAAGTAATGGTAAGAGGAGTATTACGTAGAGGATGGAATACTAGTTACGCTACTGGAACAGTAAATGGAAAAAAACGCATTATTACACCATTTCGTGCCGTAAATAATTTAGGTGATTTTTTGAGTCGTGAAAATTATGTATGTGGTGGTCCAAACCAAGTAAATGCCAGTAAGCCGGGCTGGAAAGGTCATATCGGTTCGATTATCTCTCAATGTGATGGTACAGGCATTCCTTCATCAACATGTAACGTCAAATTCGTCCCAGATTCATCTGATTATACTACTTATAAGAAACAAGTTGCTTTGAATACCAATTATAATGATTTAAAAAATGGAGGTGATAAAAACAATGCATCGTATGTATCATTAATGGCTGTTCGTCGTTAATATAATAAAAAATATTTGTATAATTTGTATTATATTCGCTTTTTTTCGCTTTTATAGATGAGATTACACGTCAAACTCCTGGCATTTATCCAGAGATATATGTATAATTTCCATCTAATACAGAGAATCGTAAATCGATAGCAGCATTCGGGTCACCACTAAAAGTCGAATTACCAACATATCTTTCTATTCCATTACCAGTACCAATGTCTGGAATACCTAATAACACATATGCTCCGCGATAATTAATAAAACCGGATGGTGTTGAACCGAAAGTACTAGAACCACCACAACGTTGTACAGCTGAAATTAAACCAGCAGGTAAAAGAGCAGGTGACCCAGCTAATTTAGGTTCATCAAATGTAGCAATAACTACAATAACAGATGATGTAAGTGAGTTTAAGTAATTGATTAAAGGTGTAGTACCCGAACCACCAAAGACATCATATCTAGTTGCGTTTGTAACACCCGTAGTGCGGTCTATTGTGAGAACATTATAACTTCTAACAAAAGTCGATGAACTTGCGTTTGCTATTGCTGTGCCAACTGGATTAGTCGAAGTATAAGAATAAAAACCAGGTGAAATTCCGTTTGCTGAAAATCCAGAAATATTTACTAATACACCAGATATTGCCGCTAATCCAGCAGAAATAACACGATAATAATTTGATTTATTATCCCTTATTCCTATACTAGGTCTATTAGTAACTTTTAGAGGGACTCGTGAACCACTTCCACGAACTCTAGCAAGAGCATCAATTCTAGGATTATTATCATTTCCAGAATTGAACGACACAGGGCCAGATTTTTGAATTGCCTGTCCGGTAGTATTCATACGTCTACGAAGAGTAGTTTGTGAAGCATCGCGATTACCGCCAATCCATTTTTTCTGTAATACGGTTTTAGCTCCATCGACAACATATCCATGTTGAATAGCAGGCGATTCACGTTGAATAACAGAAGTTCCTGTCTGTGTTAATGAATAATCAACATTAGGTTGGAATGCTTTATTGAATAATTTTCGGTCGATTTCAGAAGATTGTTCATTGTTGGATGTAAGATTTTTCAAAGGCATAGCATTTTTAAAATTTAGAATATTATTGTTAATTCCACGAATAACAGGTATTCCGTTCATATATGTATATAATGATATTTTATTTGTTGTTTTTATTTACTAAATGATAATAAAAAAAGATAACTTACAAAAAGAAAATGAAAACCTATTTTCAAATATAAAATTATCCTATAATATGATATAGTATACAAAAATGTATAATTATTTAGTTGAATTTTTTGGGGCAGCTTTTTTTATTTATGTAATTTTAGCAACCGGAAATCCGCTAGCTATTGGAGCAGCTTTAGCATTAGTTATTTTATTAACAGGTAGTATTTCAGGGGGTCATATTAATCCAGCAGTATCTATTGTAATGGCATCCGCTGGAAAGTTACCAACTACTGAATTAGTACCATATTGTTTAGCTCAAGTATTTGGTGGTTTAGTAGCATTGGAACTATACAAAAGATATAAACTATAATAATCGTAAAAATGATACCTTATAAAAGTATCATTTTTAGGCAAATTATCTAGATTTTTGAATAAATCGGAAAACTAAGAAAAGAGCAACAACCGTAAGAGAACCAACATAAATATTAGTAAAAATATTCATTTTATTATTTTTCTTAGACGATTCGTCGTCTGTATTTTTCTGTTTCATATCAGAATTTTCAAGATGATTTACGTGATTATCTAATAATAAATTATTAGTATCATTATCATTTTTTGCTAAAACGACGTATTGTTCTTGTTTATCAGAATTCATTTCTTTTTTGATAATAGCATCTATTTTCTCATTAAGTGATGATGGCAAAAAGGCAATATGTTTATTTTTTTTTTCATTTTTATATGAGGTAGGAGTATTATAAGAAGAATATTCTAAATCTTCATTATCAATTAATTGGAAACCTTCAATCATTTTATTGATATCACGAAATTTATCGAAATCAGAAATAGGAATAAAATTATTTCTCTTTTTGTTAGGTATATTATCAATGAAATTTGACATTTATGATATATTTATAGTGATACTTTTTTACATCTTTTTTCAAATATTATTTTTCATAAAATAAAAATCGTTATACAAAAAGAGTTTAAAGATATTTATTGAAATATAATTAGAATCTATAAAAAATGTGTGGCATTTTCGCACTATTAAATAATGAAACTGAATTTGATAAAAACTTTATAATAGAACAATTTAGAAAAGGTGAGCGCCGAGGCCCAGAGTTTTCTAAATTAGAAAATTTAATGATAAAAGCACAATTTGGTTTTCATCGGTTAGCCATCAATGGATTGAATAGTGAATCGAATCAACCATTAATAATAGAAGAAATAGGTTTAATTTGTAATGGTGAAATTTATAATTATAAAGAATTATACAAAATGATGGGAATAACACCACATACTGAATCAGATTGTGAAATAATTATTCATTTATATAAAAGGTATGGTATTGAACAAACATTACAAATACTAGATGGCGTATTTGCTTTTGTATTGATTGATTATAGATTAACAAATATGGATTCAAAAGTAATTGTGGCAAGAGACCCATATGGTGTTAGGCCACTATATTTATTAAAAAAAACGAATAATCAATCGACATTTTATATTAAAAAAAAGGGTAAATCGAATTTTTTGAATAGTTTTGAACCAGCGGAAAGTAATATTTTCGGTTTTGCTAGCGAAGCAAAGATGTTATCTGAATTTAAAAACAAAATGAATAAAAATATTCAAGAAAAAAAAGAATCAAAAGGAAATTTATTTGAAAAACAATTAGAATTGATTATGAATGATAGACCATTTGAATTGGAAGAAAATATGTATACGGTAGAACACTTCAAACCAGGAACATATAGCGTATATGAATTAAAATATCGTGTATCAGCAGCATGGGAATTAGACCAAGAAAGTATAGTATATCATAAAATCGGATTCAGTAAAATGCCTGTTGAAAATTATGTACAATTAGAAAATATTTCATTAGACTATACAACTATATATAGAAATATACAACATTATTTATTCAATGCTGTCGAGAAACGTTGTTCAACAACTGAGCGACCGATAGCATGTTTATTATCAGGTGGGTTAGATAGTAGTTTGATAGCAGCATTAGTAAATGAATATCATGTAAAATACGATTTACCTACGATAGAAACCTATAGTATAGGGTTAGACGGTTCTGAAGATTTGAAATACGCACGTATGGTAGCAGATTATTTGGGAACAAAACATACAGAATTGGTTTTAACAGAAAAAGATTTTTTGGACGTAATACCACATGTAATTCATGATATAGAAAGTTATGATACAACTACTGTTCGTGCTAGTATAGGAAATTGGTTATTAGGTAAATATATATCCGAAAATAGTGACGCAAAAGTTATATTCAATGGAGATGGTTCAGATGAGTTATTAGGAGGATATTTATATATGAACTACGCACCAGATTGTATTGAATTTGATAAAGAATGTCGTAGATTATTAAAAGATATTCATGCTTATGATGTTTTACGTTCAGATAAATGTATTTCATCTCATGGATTAGAACCAAGAACACCATTTTTGGATAGGTCTTGGGTACAATATTATATGTCTATACCATTAGACATAAGATATTCAACAAACAAAGATAATATTGAAAAATATTTACTAAGAAAAGCATATTCAGAAGAATATTATACTAATCTATATTCAAAACCATTATTACCAAAGGAGGTATTATGGAGACGTAAAGAAGCATTCAGTGATGGAGTATCGAAACAAACACGTTCGTTATATGAAATTATACAACAATATACTACAACTCAATTAATGATGGAAATTATAGAATCAAACGATGAAAATGAAGACTCAAATAAAATCGATATTGAAAATATGTCTAATAAAACAAAACATTTAAATCCAAAAACACCAGAACAATTTTATTATAGAAAAATATTCGAGGAGTTTTATCCTGGGTTAGGACATCTAGTACCATATTTTTGGATGCCCAAATATATCGAGGCAAATGATGCCAGTGCTAGGACATTATCAATTTATAACGAAACATTGAAGGTAGAAAAATAGAATTTCTATTTACAAAAATACAAAAATAATATTTTTGTGAATAACAACCAAGTGTAAAAATATATATGTATATTTTAGCAGAATGAACATAGTATATCAATTACTATTGAAATTTTTCAATGAAGAAAAAATAAATACATCATTAATGATAGTAACTACATTTATTTTGAATATAATACAAACAAATGGAATTTCTCATATAAGTGCTAGTATCATCAATTCAATAAACAACAAAAATAAGGTAGAAGTAACAACTTATTTCAAATATTTCATTTTTGTATGTATCTTAATAATCATATGTTATAGTTATTATAAATATTTTCAAAATAAAATATTAACAAAACTAAGACAATGGATACGAAATGAATTAGTTAAAACGATACTATTAGTAAATAATGAAAATTTTAGCGAAATAAATTTTACCAAATTGAATTCACCAATCAATCGAATATCATCAGTAAGTTTTATGGCTTTTAATGATATGATTACGTATATATTACCGAATATAACATTTTTATTAATAGTATCTATCTATTTCCTTTATAAAAATATTGTATTTGGCGGAATATTTATTTTGGGAAATATCATATTTTTATTGTATTTGTTATACAATTGGAATTCAATGATCGAGACTAATAATGACTATGAAAAACATGTAGGTGATAATGAGTCATATTTGATAGAAATATTAAATAATATTGATAAAATTATTTTTAGAGGACAAGTAAAATCTGAGATAGAAAATTATGCTGAAAAAACAAATATAAGTATAGATAAAGCTTTTTCATTTTATTCAAATACAAATTTCCATGGAATCATGATGACGATTATCATGTTTATTACGATTTTTGTATGTGTAGGTTTTATTATTTATTTATTTTTCGAAAATAGATTGGATTTGAAAGTATTTATTACATTTTTCACGATAATTTTGTTGTATAGGGAAAAGATGATGACAGTAATACAACAAATACCAGATTTTATTGAATTCTTTGGACGTTCAGAAGCAGTTTTGAAACATTTTAATTCTATGGGTATTGATATTTTGAAAGAAACGAAAAAATACAAACATATCGATTTACAATTCAAAAAAATACGTTTTGAAAATATATCATTCAAATACGCATCGAACGATAAACCAACATTCGAAAATCTGAATTTATCAATAGACACGAATGATAAAATAATAGGATTGACTGGATTATCTGGAAATGGTAAATCGACGATAGTGAAATTATTATTGAAGTTATATAAGTTACAAAATGGAAATATTTATATAGATGGTGAGAACATTGAGAATATTGATGCGAATTATATTAGAGAAAATATAACGTATGTGAATCAAACATCGAAATTATTCGATAAGAAAATTATAGATAATATTCTTTATGGTTGTAATAATATAGATAGTTGTAATGAGAACTTGAAAGAAATATTGAGATATTCTACAATAAGAGATTTATTCAAAAATCTAGATATTTTTAATAAAAATTCTGGTTCTCTTGGAGAGAACTTATCAGGAGGTCAAAGACAAGTAATTAATATCATAGGTGGTTTAATAAATCCATCGAAAATATTAATTTTAGATGAACCGACGAACGCATTGGACCCAGCATTGAAAATCGAAGTGTTGAATTTGATAAAAGAATTCAAAAAATATAAACAGTGTATTATTATTATTACACACGATAGAGATGTTTATAGTATTTTAGATGAAAAAATACAAATATAATCGTTGCGTGTAATCATGCGGACAATCATGGATATAATATTTTTTATAAAAAACGAAAAATATTATACAATTTGATATCTAAAAATCAGCATTAAATTCAAAAATATCAGAATCAACGGTTTTATTAGCCAATGCGTACTCTGAGTTAGTACGTTCGAAAAAATTTACTTTGGATTCAATACTAATTAATTCCATGAAATCGAATGGATTTTGTGAATTGTATATTTTATCATAACCTAACTGTAAAGATAAACGGTCAGCAACGAATTCAATATATTGTGACATCAAAGTAGCATTCATACCAATCATACGACATGGAATGGCCTCTGTAATAAATTCTTTTTCGATTTCAACTGCTTCTTTTATAATATCATGGATTTTTTTCTTAGGTAATTTACGTTGTAATTTTGAATATAGTAAAACGGCAAATTCGGTATGTAATGCTTCATCACGTGATATTAACTCATTTGAGAATGTCAATCCTGGCATTAATCCACGTTTCTTGATTGCGAAGATATTGGCAAAGCTCGATGAAAAAAACACTCCTTCAATGCAGGCAAACGCAACAAGACGTGTAGCAAAACTACTACGTTTGTCACCAATCCATTTTTTTGCCCAATCAGCTTTTTTTTTTATACAAGGGTAATTTTCGATAGCATTTAATAGATTATTTTTTTCGTTTTCATCACGCACATATGTGTCGATTAATAATGAATATGTCTCACTATGTATATTTTCCATAGCAATCTGAAATCCATAAAACGCACGAGCCTCAGAATTTTGAACATCGTTCATAAATCTAGCAGCCAAATTTTCAAGAACCAATCCATCTGAACCGGCAAAAAACGCAATAATCATTTTTATAAAATGTTTTTCATCTTTTGTTAGCTTATCCCAGTCGTTTAAATCTTTCGACAAATCAATTTCCTCGGGACGCCAGAAACAATCAACCTGTTTTTTGTACATTTCCCAAATATCATTGTGTTTAATTGGGAACATTACAAAGCGACTATCGTCAGGAGTTAATAAAGGTTCCATAAATGGCTGCTCGCTCATTATTTTTTGCCTAAATAATATAATAATCTAGATTTTAAATTGTTTAATAAATCAATTTAGATGAAATAATGTTTTTTTTAAAAAAAATAAAACATTTGAACGCATTGTAACGCTTAATTTTCTACAAATGTATTTTCTAAGGTTGTATTTTCGAAATTTTTGTTATCAAATTCATCGTAATATAATTTGATTATTTCTAATAATTCTTTATTTTCGTCGTTTTCTATGCGTTTTATTTGTTTTTTTATTTCTTCTTCCAATAAAGATAAACGAACAAATAAATACGGATTTCGTTGTTTTCCTTTTGCCATATATTTATCTGGATTAAATCGAATAAAAATAAATTTACCTCCGTGTAACATAAACAAATCATCATATCTTATTTCTTCATCTTTTTTATTATAGGACTTGTGCTGAAACTCATCTGTTTCTATACATAATAATGTATTTCCAATCAATTTACGGTGGTCAATGCGTCGTCTATGAGTACAATCACAGTTGCCTGTCCATAATGGTTGATCATGTGAAAAACCATCGAATTTTGAATTAATAAAATCACGCACAGCTATTTCTTTTGTTTTTGATTTCATTTGAAATGTTAGAGGGTCATTTGGAAATGTAAGTTGATAACAGTGCTTACAATAACCTTTATATTTTGGATTAGCTGATGTCTCAATACAATATGTTCCTTTACATTTTTTTGTATGTACATTTACCATTCCATCTAATTTACAGTTATTACAATATTCTGCTGGTTTGTCTTTATAATTAAATGATGGAATTGACAATCCGCATACACACATTTTGTTTATAAGATCAATCATTCCATCTAATTTGCATTTCGAACAATATTCAGGTTTCAAACCATGAAAATTGAAATGTGCGGTTGTTCCACATTTACATTTTTTATTTACTATGTCAATCATTCCTTCTAATTTACACGAGGAGCAATACTCTGGCCTTAAATCTTTAAAATTAAATATTGGTTGTGCTTTTCCGCAATTACACAATTTGCTTATAACATTTACCATTCCATTTAATCTACAATCTTTACAATATTCAGGTGTCAATCCTTCAAAATTAAAACTAGGTTGCGATTTTCCACAATTACATTTTTTACTTTTAACATCAATCATTCCATCTAATTTACAATTGCTGCAACATTCTGCGTTCAAACCATGATAATTGTATCTTGGTTGAGTTTTTCCACATTTACATTTTCTTTCTGTTACATTTATCATCCCATCTAATTTACAACTACTACAATATTTTGCTGTAAATCCTTCTAAATTAAAATTGGGTTGTGATTTTCCACATACACATTTTTTTTTAGCTGTATAAACCATTCCATCCAATTTACACGAGCTACAATATTCAGGTTTCAACCCAATAAAATTAAATTTAGCCCGCGATTTCCTGCATTTACACTTTTTGCTTTTAACGTCAATCATTCCATCTAATTTACAACTACCACAATATTCTGCTGTCAATCCTTCTAAATTGAATGTTGGTAATGACTTACCACAATTACATTTATTGCTTTTAACGTTTATCATTCCATCTAATTTACAATAGCAGCAAAATTCTGCGTTCAAATCATGATAATTGTATCTTGGTTGACCTTTTCCACATTTACATTTTTTTTCGGTTACATTCATCATTCCATCCAATTTACAACTGCTACAATATTCAGGTTTTAACCCATAAAAATTAAAATTCGGTTGTGACTTACCGCATTTACATTTTTTACTTTTAACATCAATCATTCCATCTAATTTACATGAGCTACAATACTCTGGCGTCAATCCATCAAAATTAAAATTCGGTAGTGACTTACCACATTTACATTTATTGCTTTTAACGTTTATCATTCTATCTAATTTACAACTACCACAATATTCAGGTGTCAATCCTTCAAAATTAAAACTAGGTTGCGATTTTCCACAATTACATTTTTTACTTTTTACATTCACCATTCCTTCTAACTTACATGAACCACAGTATTTCTTTTTTTTTCCAGGATAGTTAAAAGCAGGTTCATGCTTACCACAAACACAAATATTATATTGCTGTTTATAATTACCTTTGTGCTGCTTACACATTATAGGAGTTTCGTAATACAAACCGTAACATGCTCGTGTTCTACAATTGCTGAATTCACAAATTTTTGGCATTATATAAATTAATTTATAATTTAGTTTTTATATTGTTTTGTCCTTAAAATAATAAAGTAAGGACATTTATAAAAAACATATTTTTACAAAAAATTGAAGATAATCTTTGTAAATAAATAAATGATAAATATTAACAACAAGCAATCAACAATCAACAAGTACAAACGATGTCTTCAAGTAATAACGAGCCAGTTCGTGAGCGTGCTATTGCGCTTACTCAAAATACCAATCTTGAGAAATTACCAATAGAGTATATTGTTCATCAATATGGTGATAATGCCAAGGTCAATCTTCGCCCAGGTTATCAACGTCATTTACGATGGAGTATTGAGAACTATATAGCATTCATTTGCACTATTATGATAGTAGGATATATACCAGCTATTGTTCTTTATAAACTACATGATGATGACAGAGAAGAATTATCATCATCATATAAGCATGAATGTATTGATGGTCAGCATAGACTAAACGCCATAATTCACTATATAAAATCGGAACCTATTATAATCAACAATAAGAAGCATATGATAACCTGGTATCATGAAAAGAGTGACACACACGTATTTTACAGTAAAAATGAGGATACAGAAAAATGGAAGAATGAAACCGACAAAAAAGTATCATACATGACTGATAATGAACAATCACATTTTAATGAGTGTCGCATACCAATTGACCTGATATTGTGTAAATTAACATATGACCAACGTTGTGATATGTTTGTTTCATTACAACAAGGAAAACTAGTTCGTAATTCTGACCTTTTCAAGAATTACGTTCGCATTCCACTTATTTCACATATCCATAAAACTATGAAAATGGAAGAGACATATCGCAATACTATTTGTGCTCGTTTGACTACAAACAGTAACCAAAATTGGATATTTTGCGCAGTGCGTATGTTTATGATTATTTTAGAAAGTAACAAAGCTAACGAGTGGGTTAAAACAACTGATACCCAAATCAAAAACAAAATAAAAGAAAAAAAACCAAAAATAATGAATATTACACAAGAGCAAATTCAATTCGCAGAAACAAAAATCAATAAATGGATTTCATTTTTAGATAATTTAAATGCGAGTATAAAATTTACACCAGTTCAGATGTTAGCTACATTTGTTTATTTTCAAGAAATCAACACGGATGATGTCGATAATTTAGCGGTCAGATTAACCGAATGGGCAGGTAAGGGAACAAAGGAAATGAAACGCATGTGGTACCAGAAAGAGTATATCGAAGAACTAAATGGTTTAACACGTCAATATCAGTATTATACAGAATGTCTAGAGTATTTGCGCAGTGATTCACAACCGATTCATATAACTGTTGAAAAAAGAAAACCATTTGGTAAGCAGAAACGCAATGAATTATGGGACCGCGATTTTGGTGAAGATAATGTGGGAATATGCCATACTTGTGACAAAATAATAACTAAAACCGGAAAATGGCACGCAGGTCATATAGTTTCACATGCTGATGGAGGAAGTGACGATGATATGGATAATTTTATAGTACAATGCCGAACATGTAATTTACAATGTGGCACAGAAAACGCTTTGGTTTATAAGGAGAAAAACTATACTAATGTATAAATTATTATTTTATAATGTAAATTAACTATATGTTTTTTTATTTGATTGTTTTGAAAAAAAATAAAATATACCAATAATATTATATCATGGCTGGACTTTGTAAATATAAAAATATGTTTGGAGAACCAAACACAGGATTACGAAAATATCGTATATTCGATATAGCTATACTCGATGTAGCAGTTACAATTCTAATAGTTTGGATAATAAGTTGGATTTTTAAATTACCTTTTCTACTAACTTTAGTGGTAGTTTTCATTCTCGGTATTTTTGTCCATAGAATATTTTGTGTTCGTACTGGGTTGGATAAAAAGTTATTTCCAAATGTAGAAAAATGAATTACATAAATATATATTTTATTGTAAAATATACAATAAAATAAAAATAAGAAAAATCATAAAAATAAAAATAGGAAGATAATGTAAAAATGAAACATTGTGTGGACCTCGATTCAAATGACTTTCTAGGTGAAAACAAACAAGAACCTAAGAAACGCAGTCGTAAAACAAAAAAACAATCTGAAAAAGCAATCATGAATGATTTTTACGCTGAATTTGATAAAGACCAATCCGCAACGAAACAACGTAAGTACTATGAATGTATGCAGTATTTGTCACCACATGAACAACAACAATTCGAGAACAAATTCACAAAACCGAAACCAGGTAGTCAAGAAACTTACGCAAAATTACTCAAAAACAAATTAAAAAAAATAGTGGTAGCCACTGGTCCTGCTGGCACAGGCAAAACATTATTTGCTACAGAAATGGGTGTAAAGAATTTTTTATTAGGCCATTATGAAAAACTGATTTTTACTAGACCGTCAGTTTCAGTAGATGAGGATTTAGGTTATTTACCGGGAACATTAGAAGAAAAAATGGCCCCATGGGTAAGACCAATTTACGATATTTTATATAATTTCATTTCACCAAAAGAAGTAACAGCATTAATGGAGGATAAAATTATTGAAATATCTCCATTAGGTTACATGAGAGGTAGAACTTTTAAGAATTGTTGGATAGTAGCAGATGAAATGCAAAATTCCACAACATCACAAATGAAAATGCTTTTGACTAGATTAGGTGAAAATAGTAGATTGGTGATTACAGGAGATTTAGAACAATATGATAGAATAAACGAATTAAATGGTTTAGAAGATTTTTTAAATAAATTCAAAGGAAAAAGGTCAAGTAGTATCAGTAGTTTCGAATTCCAACGAAATGATATACAAAGAGAGGATGTAGTAAAAGAGGTTCTCGAAATATACGGAGGAGATGTCCCTGATATGTATAAATTAACAGAATCAGAAGAAGAAGAGGAAGAATTGAAAATAGAATGTAGTAATACACAAGAAGATTATTCCGATATTTCAGATACTTAGATTTTTATTGTTCTCAATATATAGATTAATTTCGCAATATAAAATATATAATTTATAAAATGGCAAAACAAACACTCTCATTTTTACGTAAAATTTGGAAATTCAAATATAATTTTAATCCTATTTTACAAAATCAATTTGTTCTCTATTTTCTATTTTTATTAGCATTAGTTCAAATCGTATATTTCTTGAATATCTGGGATTTACGTTCAGTAATATTTTTCTTAATAGTAGGATTTTTAGCATCATTTTTTAGTAAAAATATGATAGTAATATTGTTTATTACTTTAGCATTAACAAATATTATGAAATATGGAGTTCGTCCATCATTAGAAGATATGGAAAATGCAGAAGATGAAAAAGAGGAAGAAGAAGAAGAAAAAACTAATGAAAATTCAGAGGAAAAAGAGAATACAGAACCTCTCGAAAACAAAAAACCAGATATGAAAGAAGTGAATAAAGATTTAAAAGAATTCGATAACCTACAAAAAGAAATTATTACTGGTATGAAAGATATTGGAAGTCTTTTAG
>Ga0214917_10003506_pt1 | contig 18043 bp, 16 predicted proteins | sample LL_1208_BB_MetaG_FD_177983 | JGI IMG/M metagenome (GOLD analysis project Ga0214917, IMG submission 177983) | Freshwater microbial communities from Lake Lanier, Atlanta, Georgia, United States - LL_1208_BB | ecosystem: Environmental > Aquatic > Freshwater > Lake | place: USA: Georgia | collected...
TTTCTTAGTTTAAAGTAAACTTTTTTAAAATCAAGCAATATTTGATTTTAGCACAAAAAAAGCAGGATTGTAAAAAATCTACAAAATTTGTTCCAAGTTTATTCGTTCATTTTTAAACAAACATGATCAGACTCAATCCACCCATCGTCTATTTCAACTAAAACCGCGGAAATTAAGCGTTCGCATGATTTATCGCATGGGAAAATAGAAACCACTCGTGCAATGAGCATCGCTTGATTAAGCATCATTTGAAAGACCTTATCTAAACCACTCAATCCATCTTCATTATATCATTAGTATTGAAAGCCATCTCCTTTTTGTTTATTACGACAATATACATGAAGTTTAACGGTTGGCTTTCTTTTTTTAGAATTTACAGAAACTTTGGGACACTACCAGTGTTATCGTAATCTTCGTCGACGGGTAAACACAATTCTTGTAACTTTTCGTTAATATTATCAATTAACTCGATATATTGCGGTTCTGGGGGAATATGGCAGCAGTCGTGGGATATTAAATACCATAATGATAGCAAAAATGAATACTCATGTTGTTTGAGATTTGTCATATTATCCTTCAGCAAGGCTCGAGCTTCATTTAGATTAAGGGAAGTTATTTTTTTAATTAAATCGTTAATAATGGGCCTTTTAATACTATAGTTACTATCCTTTTGTGCAGACTCATCTTGAATTTTATGTAAATCAGAGATGATATCATTTATTTTTGTAGCCTCAGAAATTAAAGAATCAGTATGAGTAATTGATAATGAATCATTATCAATTTTTTTCATTAGAATGTTAAAAGCAAGATGTTTAAATTCCTCTTCGTGATTTGATTTTATCAAATCATTAATGATTTCTTCGGCTTTAGGGAAAGATGCTTTTTTATCTGATAAATCTTTACCGCTAATAGTATTATCCCCCATATATTCTCGTATTTTTTCTGCATTTTGCTTATCTTCATCTGCGCTATCTAAGTCTTCTTGTTCTTCCGATGTTTGTATCACTTCTGAACAATTATCTGATAAACATGAATTTGATAGTATGGAACTATTTTCGCTAGAATCTTCGTCTTTTTTAGATGAATCTTTGTCTTGGAGAAAATGAAGGGCGATATATATTTGGGACATAGCATATCCGACAAAATTAGAACCCAATGAGTAACTAAACTTCTCGCAATTTTCCAACCATTTGTTTTTTTCTTCCTCTGACAGCCTTTCGAAGAATGTTTTTAGATACGCTATGAAAAGAGGCAGTTCTAAATCAGCATTAATCATTACTGAATTATGTTCATTGCTATTATTAGATCTTATGCTTTTTTTAGCAATATAATTTATCATATTTGATATATCAGTGTACAATCTAAAAAAAGATTTAACAAATAATAGGCCTTCTGCTTTAGAGAATATTATAGTATTGATAATCATGCTAAGATGTTGAGGCGCAATGTCCGATTTATCGCCAACATAGATTGTGCTATGGTCACTTTCATTGAGAAGTGAACACAATTCAGTAATATCTTTTATCAAAAATTGTTCTATTGCATCATTCATAATGTTTTATGTAGAGTGTATAAGTTAAATATAGTTCATTTTGTAATATTGTGTGCATAAAAAATATATTTTTATACATAGCAGATTATTTTATGTACATAATTTGATTGCTATGATAACATTAATGTTTTGTTGTATTTATTTAGACGTATGCGTAATTGGATAAAAGCTATATTTTTTGTAGTTGGTGTTGTATTGGCAATACAGTTTGTTAAAAAACCACGGGTGGTTACAAAAAAAATTGATAATCAAGTTAAGCCGCAGCGAGTAATTTTAAAAACTAAAAATTTATTGCCTACAGAATTTAGTAAATTACCGAAATGGGAGAATGCTGATGTTTTAAAATCATTCCAGGCATTTAAAAACTCCTGTAAGGTTTGGAGCAAAAAAAATCCCAATGATAGGGTGGGTAGTAGTATGGTGGCAGTGCAAGTTAAAGACTGGTTGCCAGTGTGTAGTGTAGCTGAGCAGATTGAGACCCCAACAAGTGCAGAAGCTAAAGCCTTTTTTGAAAACTTTTTTCGTCCTTATCATTGGAAGTCTGTAAAAAAGGGTAAATTTACCGGTTATTATTCTCCAGTATTCCAAGGTAGTTTAATCCGTAGCAAAACCTTTAATACCCCAATTTATGAGCCACCAAAACATAATTTGAGAACATTTTCGCGCTCTGAAATATATCATGGCGCTTTGACTGGCAAAGCAAAAGTTATAGCTTGGCTAAAAAATCCCGTAGATGCCATGGCTTTAGAAATCGAAGGATCTGGTATAATTGCTTTAGATAATGGTGAAAAATATTATGTTTCTTATGAGGAAGAAAATGGCCATAGGTATCGTTCATTAGCGCAAATGGCTATTGACGCTCATATATTTAGTCGCGCTAAAGCATCGATTGATAATATACGCAGTTATTTCAATCGCCATCCCGAAAAGATTGCGGCCTTAGTGGCTAACAATCCTTCGTATGTTTTCTTTTCAAAATACAAGACTGGCAATATAAATGGTGCCCAATTATCTGAATTAGTTCCTAAGTACTCTATTGCGGTAGATAGATACTATGTTCCCATGGGCATGCCATTATTTTTAGTTACTCAGCATCCAATTAATACTAATGGTGATATTAAACCTTTGCAGCGTGTAATGATTGCTCAGGACACTGGGAGCGCTATTAAAGGACCAATTCGTGGTGATATTTATTGGGGAGCTGGAGAAAAGGCAACGCAAATAGCAAATTTTATGGACTCAATGGGCGACTATTGGTTGCTGCTGCCGCGACACGTCACTGCCTAAGAAATATATTGTTGTAAAACGATTACTTGCTTAACGTTTTTTGGGGATATTGGACGGTAGATTAAATATTTTGAGAAAAATTTTCTCTGCGATGGCGCGGTAACTATGACACGTAACCAAAAGTACTGGCTGGTAGTGGTGATGTTTTGCACGGGAATGTTGAGTTCTTTGAGGACAGCAAACAGCTCGGAGTCAGTTTTAAAGCCTTTATCGCCGCGGGCAAAAATAATTTTGTTGACATCGCTATCTTTCAGGTTAGGTGTTAAGCTTTTTATCAGTATAGCTGGACAGGTGTTAATATTAATTGGAGTGCTTTCAGGTAGTACAGTTATGTAGGGATCAAGTTTTTTGGCTATTTTGTTGGTTACGCCCCAAACTAGTTTAAATTCAGCTAAACTTTGCATTTTTTGTCCGCCAGGGAGATATGGTTGCTTAAGAGTTGCATATCTATCCTGGAACTCACGCGTTCTTTGTTTGATGAGATTTGGGGCTATCCAGGCAATAGTTGCATAATAAATGTCATTGATAGTGGCTTCATTTACAACTAATTTTAATAACGAATAATATGTCAGTCGCATGTACTCTTCGGTCACTGAGTTTAAATTAAAAAAGGCTTGCGCATCAGTCAACTCAGCGGTGATGCGCCATTTTTTTGGCGCAGGGATGTTGTTAAACCTAGCAATTAACGGAGTGGTTTGGTTGAAAGAAGTTTTTTTTAAAGCTGTTACGCTTAATATTTTCGCCCCATCAGCTAGCCAGCTTGCTTGTAATTTTTCATTAATAATTTGTTGTTTACGCACATGAAAATGAGTTTGACTTATCCAGGCGGTCGTAACACTCACAATTATTGTAATAAGTATTAATGCGCTAATTAAGGCAGTACCATGTTGTTTATTGAAATTCATATTTAAAAGGGGGTATTGCAAACCATAATTGAATGGTCTGTTGATTGTTAAAAGTCCAAATTATCTGCATGCCTTTCGGGGTAGGATATTGCATTTCTGCTATCCACAAGCCCTTAATATCCATATTATGATACAAATACCGAAAGCGACATTCCGTTAAATTGTTCATTAAAATTCTGTCATGATAGTTATTGCGGACCACAGAATCCAATGCGGGCCATTGGCGTTTAATTAGAGTATTATTTTTACATAAATAAGCAACACGGTTTAGGCTGTTACTGGTATTGTCTATATAAGTCCATTCAGCATAGTCAGCTTGGCCAATAAAACTTGGAAAAGCATGATTCCCATTTGCTTTAATCGGACGTTTAATTAAACTCGCTGTTTGGATATTCATCTCTTGAATAACGTTATTAGCCTGCAACCATAATTGATAATTTTTTTTTATATTATCGTATTGCGCAAATATATTTTTCATGGCGGAGCTGGTTATTAATGACATTATGGCAAATATGAACATCGCAACAATAATTTCTATTAGTGTAAATGCGCGCTGTTTACAATATTGGTTCATATGAATACGTAAAGTGATTTTGATATTTGCCTTGCGAATTGGCGCGCGTTGAGATAATTATCTGATTTAACATTGATATACGAGTTGGAATTTTTTCAACTCGCGCGTGAATTTTAAAGTGCTTAATTTGTGTTACGGTGAATTTGGGCTGATTAACCAGTAAAGGCTGCATGCCAAGGCGCACTAAATTAACATTTTGCATAGTTACCCAACTTTCCGCTATATTGGTTTCCAGTTGTTGATATACCCTAATATTTTGAGAAGTTGCTACTAGTAGAGCTCCCAAGCCAATACTAATAACAACTAAAGCAACCATAATTTCTATCAAAGTAAAGCCGCTTTGGGCATTGCGCAGCATTTACTCAGACCAATTGCCAATGATTTTGTGCTGTCCAGAAGATGGGCCATCACTATAAATATCCATTTCAGAATGTTCGCCAGGATTAAGATAATGATATTTGTGCCCCCACGGATCTTTAGGCAAGGTTTTTAAATAGCTATGCCAATTTAAAGGAATTGGTTCAATGTCAGGCTGTACAACCAATGCTTCTAGGCCTTGCTCATCGCTTGGATAAAAACCATTATCAAGCTTGTACAGCTCTAAAGAGTTCTCTAAAGCCAAAATATCTTGTTTAGCCTTAACAATTCTTGCTTGATCGGGGCGATTCATAATGTTTGGGACAATTAATGCAGCAAGAATACCCATAATAACTACTACTACCATGATTTCAATTAAAGAAAAACCTTGTTGTTTTGACATAAAATAGGTACCCAAATTGGCCAATATCAGAAGAAAAGAGTAACAATTTATTGTTGTCTAAGCAAGGATTTTTATCAGTAGCTGCACTGTTAAACCAATTGTTGCATTTGAAAGATGGGGAGAAGTATCGCTAATACTATAAATAATACAAAGCCCCCCATTAAAAGAATTATCAACGGCTCTAATAATTTCAGAGCCGTATCAAGAAATTGTTGGCGAGTAGTATCAATTTGCATCGCTGAGCGCTCTAGCATAACCGCCAATTGCCCACTTTTTTCGCCACTTTGAATAAGGTGGATGGTCATGTTAGAGAACCAGTGTGTTTGCGCTAATGAACGACTAATAGCAATTCCTTCTTTTACTTGTTGCGTTGCACGGTTAAAGGCATCTTGAACAATCAAATTAGTTAATAACTGCGTAGAAACATTCATGCTATCAAGGACGTTCACCCCGGAAGAAAGTAAAATATGCATGGTATGTAGATAGCGTGGAATCTGAGTTAATTGAATAAAACGTTTATACAGCGAGTTCTCAATCAGTGCTTTATGCCAGGCTCTTTTAAACTTAAGATCGGTTTTTTTGCGTAAAAAATAGACAATAAGGATAAGTGCTGCAATCAGGATATAGGGTATTAATAAGCTGATACCCCGGCTTAAGACAATTAAAATCTTAGTAATAACAGGCAGGGACTGTTGATTATCATCAAAAATAGCCAGAATTTTTGGCACCACCTCAGTCATTAAAAATACAATGATCATAACTGATACGCTTATCATTAAGCAGGGATAAATTAATGCTTGCTGAATCTTTTGCTTAGCATGATGTTGCTGCTCTATGTAATTAGCTAATTGCTCGAGAACATTATCAAGTTGGCCAGACTGTTCTCCAGCATAAATTGTAGCACAATATAATTTTGAAAATAATTTTGGATATTGTTGCAGTGCTTGCGCCAAAGAGTAGCCCTCGACAACCTTTTGATAAATTCCTTGGATAAAAGGGCGCATAACTTGTGATTGCTCTTGTTCCATCCCTGATAAGGCATCTGACAATGAAATGCCTGCAGCAAGAAATGTCGCCAACTGCCTAGTGAAAAGACAAATGTCTTGGTTGCTGGGTTGTTTGCTAAAGCGATTAAGCGGCTGATTATTTTCAACAATACTAAGCACAATTAAACCTTGCTCTTTTAGTGTTTTTTTGGCTTGTTGTGCGTTAGTTGCATTTATATTGCTTCTTAGTTTCTTCCCATCTGCAGTAATGGCAATATATTTAAAATTCTTCATACACAGATATTAACTTAAGTTACGCTGCTATGCCAAGCATTTAAATTGACGAATCATAATTTAATCTTGGTAGATTTTTGGTAGTGCTAGTTGCAAACAAGGAGAAACCTTGCTTACCAACTAAAGAAAATTCAGTATTTTTGACTCTTCTTCTGGCGGCCACTTCAACGTAGGACATAGTGTATTCTTTCCTTTGAAATTTAAATGTATAGGGCTTATGCATAACCTCATTTAGCTTTAAGTGATTTTTAAGTATATCGTCATGAGCTTGTTGCCAAATATTTTCCAGAATTATGCCCTTTTGATTTGCTGATGGCTGAGAAGATAGTTGTAGAGCTAAAAATCCATTAGTTATTTGACTGGCGACGGTATTAAAATCTTCTTCAGGATAAAAATAGGCGCTGATATTAAAAGCCGAACGTGAAAGCATAGAGTAACATATGTTTCTAGATAAATTTATGATGTTTAGTGTGTAATAGATGAAATTTACAGCCAAACAAGCTAAGAAGAGTATAATATTAAGCGGGGAGTATATTACCTCTAGCCAAAATACCTGTAAGCCCAAAACAAATTCATCTAAATATGTTAATCGATTATAAACCTTATTTATTATTATCCTCAACACGAATGTTATTAAACTATGTATTAGAATTATAACAGGATATAAAATTAATCCCGTTGTGTAAGTTGGGATAAGTAGAGAAGCATTACAACAAGGCAATAAAATAAGTATGAAATATATAAGATGTTTTGCATAATAATTTTCTCGTATATCATGCCAAAGCATATAAGCATAAGCAGAAGTAAAAGCCATAAGAAGAAAAATATTAATGTGGAAACAAACCATAAGAAAGGCCATAGGCAAAACTGGATTGATAATTAATTGAAAATATACAAGAAACAGTAAAAAACAATTTATGCCAAAAAAGATCACAGTTCTATAACTTTTGATTATATTAGTAAATAAGCTCAATAAAAATGAAGGAATATTTTGCATTAATTCATAAGCTATTCTAGCGTTCAAAGTTACCTGATTCGATAATGAGCTCAAGTTGTTAAACTGCAAATCATTAATTAACAGGTTTTGTTGAAAGTAACATAAAGCTTCAACCCAGTTATTGTGTTCATACAGTGCTTTTTTTAGTAGATTATGTTCATTGAAAGCGCAATCGACCAGCAAATCATCATCTGCACATTCAATATCGCGAGCTAAACGTTCCTTATCATTCCAGTTATGAATATATTCATCTTGAATTTCATCTCTTAAAAGCTCAATAAATCTATCACAGGCGTACTTTGAAATTCCAGCCGGGAGGTTTTCTTGTAAGTAAATAGGGCTTATACGCCACGAATTTTTTCGATAATAATTAATATCACGTATTAAAGATTCATAATAGGTAATTGTTAACCCTCTATCAGATAAAAAACGAATATAAGCGGGTTGAATATTTACTATTTGTTGTGCTAGGTAATTATCGTTGTCAGGCAAACAATCAATCAAAGTCTTTAAAAAATGATGATCTTTTAATATGGCATGTGGAAGCGAATCCCACATATGTGGGTTTTTTGATATGAAATAAGCTAATACTTCTACATTTTCCTTAATTTTAAGTAGGCTGATATCTGTAAAGTTACAATCAAATACACCATCTTTTATGCTTTTTATGATTAGAAAGATTTCTAGTTTGATGTCGGTTATTGGACTAAGAATCCCAGGGAGGGTAGTTGCTTTATCATCATATCTTTCGAAAGGAATAAGGACTTCTTTGGCAAATAACATATCCACAAGAATTTTTTTTAGATTTTGTTTAAGCTCCTCTTCGTTTTTTAGCTTATAAACATTATCCTTAAATTCTTCTAAAAAATCATAATAATTTATATTATTTTTGTCAAAATAGAGGGTAAAAAAAGTGTTTAATGACTCATAGGGGTCTTCATTGTTGGTTGGTTCCGATTGTCTAGCATTGCTACTATAAGATTGAAAAATATAATTTGTTAGCTTGCCTAATAATGGGAATCTAGGTGATGGTTGATATTCATTGATGTTTCTGGGTAGGTTAGCTTTGACTACAGACTCCATAAATTCGCTGTATATGTGCGTAAATAACCCATCAAAGCATTCTTTCTCGTATTTTTGAAAAGCTTTTTTATAATTTTTTGTAAAGAATTGACGCATTTTCTCTTCTCTTTCATGATTGAGATAAACATCGTCAATCAAGGTATCTTCAAAACCAAGATTAAATGAGGCAGCCATAGTTATAAAAAATTTGTTGACGTGAATTCGTAGTCCCTCAGGGAAAAAACTATTTTCTTGCCAGAATTGTTCAGCCAGTTTGTCAATAACTAGGCGTCTTTGTTTTTCAAGATTATTAGTTACCCAGTCTGTAGCATTGCTTATTTCTGAAATAAGAGTATTGAAATGAGTTTCAATACCTGGCTCACACGGTGGATCGGTAATCAGGTAATTTACAAAATTTGTAATTTTTTGTTTTTTATGAACACTTATTTTATAGTTAGGATGCTCTGTTTGCGCATAAAAAGCTAGTATTTGTAGATATTGAATGAATTTAGCGTATTTAATGATATTATTGGTTTGATCAATTGCCTGTCTATTAGCAAGGTATAGGTTAAAACTTTCAGCATCGATATTTCCAAACATTGTGGATAATTTTTCGCGAGTATCTGCAGCACTACCTGTAAACGTAATGATAAAGTTAGCAATTTCTGCCTCAAAATCAGCTGTATTGGTTGAGGCATAAAGATTTCTACAAGGAATATACATTACAGTCTCCAGTTATTAAGTGCAAAAATACTAATCGATTTTTTTTTATGCGTCAAGAACTTTTTTTGGGCCTTCTTTTTCTTTTTAGCGCATTAGGATTAGTGCTGATTGGCAAATTATGAATAGGGATAAAATCGTCTATTTCTTCGCGCGTAATAGTTTTCTTCAGTAGGTCTTCAATCGCTTTTAATTGTAAAAACTCGTCTGCGCAAACCAGAGAAATGGCTAGTCCAGCTCTTCCTGCTCGGCCAGTACGACCTATTCTATGGACGTAATCTTCTGCGACTTGCGGCAGTTCATAGTTTATTACTAGGTCTAATTCGTTGATGTCTATTCCCCGTGAGGCAATATCGGTAGCAATTAAAAATGGGATTTTTTGATTTTTAAAAAAATCTAGAGCTTTTAGACGTTGTGATTGAGTTTTGTCTCCATGAATCGCCATTGATTCAATGCCATTAGCGTAGAGAGTCTTCACGAGCTTATTTGCGGCATGTTTGGTTTTTGTGAAAATAAGTGCTTGTTTAAACTGTTTATCTAATAATATTTTACATAGTAGCGAGGTTTTTTTGGCTTTATCTACGGGGTATAACTTGTGTTTGACAGTGGGAGCGGTTTTATTTACTGCCGCAGTGTGAATTTCTTCTGGCTTATGCATCAGTTGCAAAGCTAGCTTGCGAATATTACTATTCATCGTCGCTGAAAACAATAAGGTTTGTTTTTGGGGGCCAAGTAAGTGGACAATTTGCTTTATTGAGTGAATAAAGCCCATATCGAGCATGCGATCTGCTTCATCCAGTACTAAATATTTTACATTATGTAATTTTATGGCATTTTGCTGGTGGAGATCGATGAGACGCCCTGGTGTGGCGATTAAAACTTCCGTTCCTGAACGTAACTTCATCATTTGCGGATTTATTTTTACCCCGCCATATGCGCATTGTACACGAATCTGGGTGTGTTTGGCATAGCTTTTCATATTGTCAAAAATTTGCAGCGCTAGTTCTCTGGTCGGCGCTAAAATTAATGCGCTACAAGTATTATTGGCAGCTCTTGGTGCATTTAGGAGTTGGTTTAAAATAGGCAGTCCAAAGGCTGCGGTTTTGCCAGTGCCGGTTTGAGCCAAGCCGATTATATCTTGTTGCTTTAAAGCCAATGGTATGGTTTTAGCTTGAATTTCTGTGGGGGTGTGAAAGCCAATCTCTTGCAGAGCTTGAATTAACTCTGGTTTTAATCCTAATTTGGTAAACGGCATAATGTTGTCTTAATGTAATAAAGTTTGCTGCATTATATCAATTTTCTTCGCAACGCGCATGATTTATTGCGACTATTTCTATTTTGCCTTAAAATAATTGCAACATTAAAGCTCTGCGAGAAGCAAAACTGAATACCTTAACGAAAGAAAAGGTGGTGATTATCATTCCCACCTATAACGAAAGTCTGGTAATTACCGAAACTATAGAAGTGGTTTTTTCTGCTCTTAATAGCGTAGCAAATAATTTTGACGTGCATATCTTAATTTTTGATAGCGCTTCAACTGATAATACACAAGAATTAGTTAAATCCATGCAAATGAACACACCCAAGCTACATTTGCAAACAGAGAAACATAAATCGGGATTGGGATCTGCTTATTTACAAGCAATGCGTTATGCTCTGGTTCATTTATCTGCTGATATTGTGGTGGAATATGATGCTGATTTGTCCCATAAACCAGAATACTTAGCGCCGATGTTAAACCTTATACAAGACTGTGACGTTGTAGTTGGCAGTCGTTACATTCCAGGTGGCACAATTCCTGATAATTGGGGCTGGCATCGGAAAATATTGTCCAAATGGGGTAATTTTTTGATAAGAAACGTGTTAAAAATGCCGTACTCTGATTTAACCAGTGGTTTTAGGATGATAAGGAAATATGCCTTAAAAACAGCGCTACCTGCACAATTTATCTCGGCGCAATTTGCTTACAAAATCGAGTTATATTGGCATTTGCATCATAATGATTTTAAAATCAAAGAATATCCGATTCATTTTATTGATAGAACTAAAGGTGAAAGTAAGTTACCAAAGGGTAGCATTGTTGATTCATTAAGCGTTCTTTATATGTTATTAATTAAATCACGATGATTACACATAAAAAAATTTATAGCGCGGTATTTTTTCTTGTATTACTAAAAATTATAGTGATGTTATCACAGCAAACGCTGGTTGAAGAAGCTTATTATTGGAATTATGCACGTAACTTAGACTATGGCTATCTAGATCATCCACCGATGGTAGCAATTTTAATTGCCATGTCAAAATTTTTCTTTGGTGATAACGAATTAGCTATTCGTTTGCCAGCATTAATCTGCTGGGTAGTGGCTACAGTTTATACATGCAAACTAAGTGAGTTAATAAGGGTTGGAACTGGCAAAATAGCTATGTTTTTAATGGCTATTCTGCCGTTTTTTTTCTTGCAATCAATGTTTATGACGCCTGATTTGCCGCAAATGATGTTTTGGTCAGCAACTTTATACTATTGTTATCGCGCTATTATTATGGACGAGAAAAATTGTTTTTATAGTGCATCCATTGCATTGGGGTTAGGATTGCTGTCAAAATACACCATAGTGTTATTAGTTCCTGCGACTTTAGTATTGATTTCTATCGCACCAGAGTATCGAAAATGGTGGCGCGGCAAAGAATTGTATTTAGGGGCGATAATTGTATTGTTATTGTTCTCGCCGGTCATCTACTGGAACTATAAGCATAATTGGATTTCATTTGCTTTTCAGACTACAGTGCGTATTCAAGATACGCATCGGTTTAGCACCCATCTTGTCTTGTTGTATACAGTTTTTTTCATCATGCCTGGCGGCCTCTGGGGTTTAAAAAAACTTGTTACCATTAAGCAAGCCAATAATGACCAAAACTTTATTAAAGTCTATACAATTTTGCCATTGCTAGTTTTTACATTATTTAGTTTTCACAATCAAATTAAGTTTAATTGGTTAGGGCCAGTATTTTTAGCTCTCGTTCCATGGATTGCTTATTTACTGCAGACATCACAATATCCTCGACATTGTTATAGGATGTTAATGGGGCTAATTCCGGCTTATATGGTGGCCTTGCTAATTATGGTTAGCTCTGAACCAGCGATCTTGTATAAGCTTTTTTTTAATAAGTTTTTTAGTTGGTACAATCTTAGTATTGATGTTAATAAAATCGCTCAGGACGTTGAGAAAAAAAGCAATAAAGCCCCTTTTTTATTGGCGATGGATAAATATAATATCAATAGCGAAATAAGCTTTTATCAGCAAAAGGCTGTACATAACAAGACAATAATAAAAAGTTACCCAGTGCTAGGTCAACATGTATTTAACAACCCCAGTTTAATGTTTAAATTATGGGATAAAGCAACTAATCATCATGGTGATGGCTTGATAATTATGTCTTGGAATAAGTCGGATTTGCGTGCAGATTATCTCACAGCTTTCGTTAAATTTACTTCAGATATTCAAGCATTTTTAACGTACTCACCGCGAGGACATTATCATTTATCCCGCCTTTATTTTAGGACAGCGGAGATGTTGTAAAATAAGCAGGTAATAACACCTGCTATTAGTCCAAAGAGATGTCCTTCCCATGATACGCGTTTTTGCGAGGGGAAAATTCCAAAAAAAATGCCAAAAAAGTAATATACACAAATAAATCCCGTGGCAATGTTTAAGATGCTGTTTGACTTGAATAATGAGTCAGTTACTAGAAACCCCCAATAGGCAGTTATTAAGGCGCTAGCGCCAACATGTACGCCAGGTCTGGCAAATAACCAAATCAAAGATCCGCTAAAAATAATTAATACCACTGAGATTTGATAATAAAAATCAAAGCCATATAGCATGAGCATAACACTTAAAACAAACAATGGAATTAAATTAAAGAAAAAATGATCAAAGCTGGCATGAATAAATGGAGCAAAGAAAATACCTTGTATGCCCCATAATTTTCGAGGAATTATTCCAAAAATAGAGAGTAGGCCACCGCTTAGTTGGTTAATTAGTAAAAGCACAAATAATAGCAGTGTTAAGGCGCCAAAGTAATCTAGCGAGTTCGCAATAGTGGTCTGCACATACAGCATTAAGTTGGCAAGATATTCAATCATCGATATCCTTAGCAATTGATATAATTTTTCCCTGAGCCAACATGAGGCTAATTTCATCACCAATTTTTACTTGATTGGCATTTGATATAATTTGCTTATTAACAGAGGCAATAGCATAGCCGCGTTGTAAAGTGGCGAGCGGGCTTAAAGCTTGTAAAGTATGTAGGATGCGACTTACTTGTAATAACTCGGCAGTTATTTTTTTGTTTGCATGTTGAGACATGTTTTTGAGTAAATTACTAAGTTTTTCTTGTTGAGTCGCAAGTTTTGTAGCAGGTTTTTGTAACTCTAGTCTTTGGGTGATAAAAACAGCTTGTTGAAGTTTTTTGCGTATTAGTTCTCGGCTTTTGTCCTTGATTAGTCGGAGGCCATAATCTAACCGCTGCCATGGCATTTGCAGGACCTTATCCGCAGTGCTTAAGCGATTGCTACACCATTTGAGTTGTATGGCTTTGCTATTGACATTGTTTTGCACAAGACCAAGTATTTTATTATTTAAAAAAGACAATTGTTGTAATAAATCATACTGGTCAGGAGTGGCTTTCTCAGCGGCGGCAGTGGGCGTCGCCGCCCGAAAATCGGCGACAAAATCTGCTATGGTGAAATCAGTTTCATGACCAATGCCTGCAATAATGGGGATACTACAGTTGGCAATTTTTAGCGCCAGAGTTTCGTTATTGAAAGCCCATAAATCTTCTAGACTGCCACCGCCTCTGGCCAAAATAATACAGTCGATAGTATTATCTAATTCAGCAGCAGATAAAGCTGCAATTAGTTGCACAGGAGCAGTGGCTCCTTGTACTTCAGAAGCAAATAAACTTGTTTTTGCAAGTGGAAAGCGGCGCTGTAGGGTACTTTGGATATCATGTAATGCCGCACCTTTGGGCGATGTGATAATCGCGATATGCTCTGGAAATTTGGGAATAGTTTTTTTTCTACTGGTCGCAAATAGTCCCTGTGCTTCTAATTTATTTTTCAATGCCACAAATTGTTGAAATAACAAGCCTAAGCCGTTATCTTGCACATGGGACACAATTAGTTGATAGTCGCCTCTTGGCTCATATAAGCTGACTTTGCCATGTGCAATTATTTCTATGCCATTTTGTAACTTTATACCTTGTCTTTTATGACCATAACTAAAAAAAGCGCAACGAATTTGCGCTAGCTTATCTTTCAAGGTAAAGTAGCAATGACCTGAGCTTGCCGTTGTGATGTTGGATATTTCGCCAGATACAGCGACTATACCAAAAGTGTCTTCTAATGCAAACTTTGCTTTGGCATTTAGCTCAGAGACAGTAATAATTGGTATTTCAGACATAGCTTTACAAATATTTAAAACATCAATACTAGCAATGATTAGCGCGCGGCGCAATCTTGCAAAGCATGAAAACGCGTGATATGTTGTTATAAGTTAACAACTTAGAGACTTTAGCTATGAATAACATAAAAACATTATCCCTAATGGCCATACTGAGCTGTAGTGCTTATGCACAAAACCTCGATACTTTACAACAAAAAGTTTCCTATAGTATCGGAGTTGATTTAGGTCGGAGTATTAAAAAACAAAATCTTGATTTAGAAGTAGCGGCTATTTCACAAGGATTACAAGATGGTTATAATGGCGCACCTACCTTAATCTCGGATGAGCAAATGAAAGAAATTTTAACTACTTTTCAAAAAGATTATATGTCCAAGAAAAAAGCAGAAATGGATAAGTTAGCGCAACAAAATCTTGATAAAGGTCAAGCATTTCTGGCCAGTAATAAACAAAAGCCTGGTGTGGTAACTCTTGACAATGGCTTGCAGTATAAAATTATTACACAAGGTAAAGGAGAAAAGCCAGGACCTACTGATACAGTCACTGTTAATTATACCGGCACGCTTATAGATGGTAGAATTTTTGATAGTAGTGAGAAACAAGGACATCCTATTTCTTTCCAAGTTGACCAGGTTATTAAAGGTTGGACAGAAGTACTGCAATTAATGCCAGCTGGATCAAAGTGGGAAGTATATATTCCAGCAGATTTAGCCTACGGCAAGCAACCTGTTGGCGCAATGATTGGTCCAAATGAGACATTAATATTTACGATTGAACTTATTTCAACCCAAAAAAAGTAAGCTTAAATTAAGACCGTTTGCCAGCCAAACGGTCCAACATTATGAATTATTTTAATCAACACGCCAGTGAATTTCACCTTATATTTATCCTGGGCTTACTCTCTGGCTTGCCGCAATCTCTGTTCGGCACAACTTTGCAAGCCTGGCTAATAACTGCAGGTTACTCAGTATCTCTTGTCAGTAATTTGGGCTTATTATACCTGGTATTTTTAATTAGAATTGCTTTAGCACCAATTAGTGATAATTTTTTTATAAAAACTCTGGGGCGGAGAAAGTCATGGATTCTTGTCGCTCAGTTAGCATTATTCTTGTGTATTGAGTTTTTAGCTCTCTGCAATCCTACTCAACACCTACTAATAACTATTTTCCTCGGCATCCTGTTAGCCATATTCAGTTCAATCCAGGATTTAGCAATAGATGCCCATAGAATAGAGTATTTAAAGCCGCACCAATTTGGTTGGGGCGCAGTTTTAGCAGTTTATGGCTGTCGTATTGCCATGCTGTTGTCTGGAGGATTATCATTAATAATTGCTGAACACTTTAGCTTTAATATCGCTTATGCATGTCTTGGTTTGTTCTTTCTTTTTGGCGCCTTAATAACGTATTTCAGCAAAGAGCCAGAAGTTGAAATCATTAGAGCCAAAAGACCATTTTTAAAACCTTATACTAATTTATTTAACAGCACAGCATTTACCAGTATCTTTGGAATGTTGTTTTGTCTAAAATTTAGTGAAGTATTCATTTCTAATTCAAGTATTTTAATTATCCCCTTTCTTATGAAAGGCCTGGCATTATCCCTGTCAAAAATAGCCTTTTGTAATAAAGTAGTCGGCTTTAGCGCACAAGTTGCCGGTGGTTTTTTAGCTGCTTTTTGTATAGTACGCTATAATATTATGTCATTAATTCTCAATTTTGGCCTCCTTCTGGTAGCCAGTAACTGTGGTTTTTGGCTGCTTACCAAGGTACCTAATTCTGATACATTGCTTTACCTAGTAATAATTTTTGAGAACCTTGCTTCAGGATTATTAGCTACCGTTTTAGTGACATTTTTGATGCAATCAGTTAATAAACAATATACCGCATCGCAATTTTCATTTTGGATTTTTCTAAGCCTAATCCCACGAATTATATCGGCGCCATTAGTAGGGGTAATCTTACCGCTTATCAACTGGTCAGGTTTATTTATACTGAGCTTTGTCGTTGGCGCCTGTTTTGTATTCTTTTGGAAAAAATTGCACTCGCAAATTGCAGCCTAAAGTTCATTTAGGTTTAGTAATTAAATGTGTTTTCATTTCATGATAAGATTCTGGTTTAAAAAAGCAAAAATAAGATCTTCTTACACCGAGCTGGTTAAGAATATTTTGCCAAGCTTCACTTTTGGGATTTAGTTTGTCTTGATATGATAATGCATTAAATGCCTCAATTGCCCTCTTCGCTTTATCGGGACCAGATTTAAGCAAACGTTCTTTAGACAAGGTTAACCTATACACAATGTTTATAAAGGTAATAATATGTTCACTTTTGTAGGCCTCTTGTGGCAGAGTTAATTCTGAATTTAATTTATTTATTGAATTTAATTTATTTATGCAACTTAACCCTCTTATAAACTGATCGAGTTGCGGTGGTGCTTCAGATAAACATTCATTTAGCAAATGTGTCAATAAGGGGTCCTGTACATGTGGATTAATCATTTTTTCTTGTATCCAAGTATTTACTTCGCTACATGAAATATATTTATATGTGATTTTATTTATGGTTTCTGGATCTAATTTTATCCCGGTATACAATTCCAGTAAATTTATTGCTAATCCACGCACATGTGTGTCGTTGGCTAGTTGTTTATTTACTGCTATAAATTTTTCTTGATCTGATATTTTGTCAATTAGGGATTGCGGAATGCGTTCATTTGAAAATGAAATTGAACTTTTTTCAGTTGTAGCAGAGAAGTATGAGAGGCTTTTGGTATCAGCTATAACTAATGAATTATCATCTTTGAGTAGCCAATTGCTATTTTTAGCATCAAAAAAACACCAATTATGATTTTGAAAGTCTTGCAAAATCATTCCCATCTCTATGGCCATTTTAAGTGCTTCTGCTTTACCATCTTGTGTTTTTTTAAGTAGAGTTTCAAAATGATTTTGAGGATTTGATGGATAGTAAGGCAACACCTCTATGAAACTTTCATTAACCTCTTTAATTTCTTTTTTATAAGTAATTGTTGCCAGATGTTTTTGGATTTCAGCGCCATGTGAACGCATATCACTTTCATTGCTTTTAACTACTTGGCGAACAACGACGGATTCATTGATCTTATTTATTTTAACTAAATAACTTTTATTATTTAGTTCCGAGAGTGGTGTAATAGTTGCATTTATGCTTGGATCGCTTGTTAACATATCACTTAACTGTTCGCGAAGATTGGTAAAATTATTAGCTATGTAATTTAATTTATCAAATAAAGTTTCCACGGTCATCAAGCTCAGCAACTATAATCTATACATTAACTATAGTTTATAATTGTAAGCACTACAAAATCCCACTCTATGACCTAGTATAAAATTGTAATATTGTAGTTTTCTAGCAATAACTAGGAGTTATATATTTTTATAATTAGTATCACGATAAATTAAAAATTTTTCTCTGG
>Ga0214917_10003509_pt1 | contig 18024 bp, 24 predicted proteins | sample LL_1208_BB_MetaG_FD_177983 | JGI IMG/M metagenome (GOLD analysis project Ga0214917, IMG submission 177983) | Freshwater microbial communities from Lake Lanier, Atlanta, Georgia, United States - LL_1208_BB | ecosystem: Environmental > Aquatic > Freshwater > Lake | place: USA: Georgia | collected...
CTCAACAAAGCCCAAAGCCCACGCATTTATAGGGGGGCTTTGGGCTTTGGGCTTTGTTGAGTTGGCAAAAAAAGCCCCCCGCCGAGAGAGTGGCGGGGGGCTGGTGTTGGCGAGGGAATCTATCTCGCCAAGTCTATTTAGTTATTCACCTCGGGTTCTGGGTCAACCCATTCGGCAGATTCGTTGAGAACCTTGCCATCGATTAGAGCCTGAACTGCTCCCGAGTAAAGCATTTGGTAATAAAGATAGAGGTCAACCCTCATCAAGTCCTCGATTCGCTCTGGTAGTTCGGCGGTGAGTTCGTGAAAATTGTTCTGGTATTCGCCGTCAAGTTCGCCCCAAGTGTCCGCTATGTCGTAATAGTAAACTGGAACTGCCCCATCAGCGTATTCGTGTGCCGAGTCCTCTGGGTATGTCTGGCTTAGGATGTGTTCTCTATCGCCCCAAATTTCCTCGTTTATGTCTTGTTCTGTGTAAAGCATTGGTTCTCTCGTTTCTCTCTGCGTAGCCTTGTTGCTACCTATTCAGGATAAGCCTATTTAGCACTATCTACGCCTTGCGTTATACAAACGTTATAATTCGATCCCAACTCAACAAACAGCCAAACAGCCACTTATTTAGGGGGGGTTTGGCTGTTTGGCTGTTTGTTGAGTTGGACAAAAAAATAGCCGGTGGAGAGGACAGGCTCCACCGGCTATTTATATTTGAGCCGTTTTACGACATGCTCAGGTCGTTTCTTGAGAGAGAAACTTTTATCTGGCTTCCCAGAATTCAATTTCTTCATCTGTTGCGAGCCTGAACACCAGTTCACCAGTGCCAGTTGGCTCGTCATGGCTTGAACGTCTTACGCTTAGGTTTCTACCACCGTCATACTTGAAGTAGAGGGTAAAGTCGCCATTGATAGACAGTCTATCAACTACGTCCTTAGCGTTAGAGTTAGCAATGGTGAATCCACTTCTACTCTGCCAGCCGATTCCATCTCCACCAATGTATAGGGGGATAGTGTCGTCTGTTGGATCGAGTTCATAAGCCTCCATCCATTGAGCAATTGCGTAGTCCAATGACTCTATAGGGTCCTCCCAGCAGTAATCACTGCACCATTCGGCAGGGATAGTGTTGCCTTGCTCATCTAACATCTCATTACCATCATCATCAGTCTTGGTGCAGGTGCAAGAATCGCTTAGTGTAATCTCTAACATAATTATCTCTTTTCTCTCAATTTGTAAGCCTTGTTGCTTACGTAATTAGACTACGCTAAATAAGCCTATTCTACTATGTCCGTTATACAACCGTTATAATAGCCTCCAACTCAACAAACAACAGCAACAAACAACGCAGTTGTTTGTTTTATTAGGGCTGTGTTGCTGTTGTTTGTTGAGTCGGGCGTGTCGTTATGAAATTGTTATAATCCCCGAGGGGGCCGGCCGGTGAGGGCGCACCGGCCGGCTGGTCATTCAAACTATGCTGTAAGTCTTGCCCTTGACTTTGATTGAAATTACAGCGTCTAATGGAATGGACCTGAATGCTTGTTTGTCTAAGTCCCAAACTGGCATTAGCCCTTTCTCAAACACGTCGTATTTCAGTTCGCCACCTTTGAGGTGTTCTGCGTATTGCGTGGTTGCGTTCATAACCCTAATTTCACCTGTGGAACGCTTTACAAACTCAACTGTGAAAGTCTTGTTTGCTGGGTGTCTTAGGAATGAAGCAAGTTCTGCTTCTTTGATCTTGTTGCCCTTCATTTGTTGCCCTTCTGTTAGTAGTGTGTGGCAGTTTTGGTCAGGTCTGCCAACTGATTTGATTTAGGCTAGGTTCGCCTTGGTGATTTCACGAATAACTCGCAGGATAGCGTTTGACTGTTCGTCTGTTTCATACACTATGCCTTCGGTGTATTCGTTAGTCTCCTCGTTTGGTTCGTAAGTCTCTACGACATAACCGAGGTATTTGCCACTGCCAACGCAGACGGCAAGGCTAACACGCTTCACTCCGTCTTTGGAGTAGTTCCAAATTGGAGTGTCTGATTCACGAACTAGGCTAATGCCTAACTCGCTAATCTGCTTCTCAATGTTGCCGATAAACTCGGCAAACGACCGATAATAATTACTCATAAGATTTCTCCTAATCGTATAAGGACTGCCCTTAGAACCCTTGCTCTCTCTCGTTCCTTATGTAATAAACTTATCAAGTTATTTCGCAGTCTACTCCCACCGTTATACATTCGTTATAATTCGGGGGTTTATAACAATTTGATAACGGCCCGACTCAACAAAGGTAGATGGCAACAAGTTGCCTATCAACCTTACAACCACTAGCTATGGATTATAGCATAGTGGTTGTTTGTTGAGTTGGCGCGACACGCCCGGGCGACATCGTTATCAAATCGTTATAATCCCCGAAGGGGCGGGGGACTAGGGCAAGCCCCCCGCTATTCAGTCAAACTTTAAATTTAGATTCTACTGATTCAGTCAAGCGTTTCCATGTGCGCTTGTTGTTTGGGTGAGCGTTGCGCTCAGCATGAAACAGAGCTTCTAGTATTTTATTTACTTCATACTCAGTAAGCGGTTCACGCTTTTTGATTACTGCTGAAAGTGTAATTCTAGTCATTTCATTTCCTTTGTTTAGTTAGGGGGCGAGCAGTTGCCCGCCCCCTGTTGTTGCTAGTTGTATAACTTCTTTGATACTCGGGCGATTAGTCTTGCGTCCCAAGTGTTTCGGGGGCAACCGATAGAATTACACTTGGCGCAAGCCCTGTTGTTATCCATCTGCCAGCCACCTATTGCTTGAATTGCTCGCCATAGAATTGAACGCTTCACTTTTTGTCCTTCCTGTCGGTTGAGTTATCTAGCATTTTTTGGAAGCCTCGCCCGATAAAGAAGGCGATAATCATTTCCAATAGGTCTTGCCCGTTTATTACGTGTAGCATTTTTGTCCTTTGTTAGTAGTAGGGGGCGAGCGATTACTCGCCCCCTTTTGTTGCTAGTGCTGTCCACATTCACAGCAGTTATCGCATTTCAGTGGGCTTGAATTTGCGCAAACACAGAATACATCTAATTCCGTCTTACACTTATCACACTCCACGATCGTGCCGTTCGTTGTCCTAATGAACTCGTCCATAATAATCACCTGCCCTAATTACTTGTAGTTAGGGGGCAGGCGATTACCTGCCCCCCTTGTTGCTACTCTGCTACTGCTGGGACTTGGTCCATAAGGTTTAGTCTAACCAACTCGGCTAGTATTCTTTGGACCACTTCCTTACCTGTAAGCGTGTCTAGTTCGTCCTTGTTCGCTGTAAGGAAGTCAATAACTTCGCCTAAGCGTTCAATTCTGCCACCACGCTTGCCAACGGCAATAAGGGTTTCAAATTCACTCATCTCTCTCACCACCTTAGTTATCAAGCAACTACTAAACTAAACGCCCTGATTAGTTGCTGTTTGCTTGATAACTAAACTCTATACCCGATTAGCCCTGTCTACTCCCCCCGTTATCAAACTGTTATCTTTGGGGGGGTAGGGTTAATCGTTATCAAATCGTTATACGCGGGCAGGGCACAGTTACCATTTTTGGATTTAATTTGCTAGGCAGTAGCCTTTTTTCTGGTTGTGCATTTTGAATTAAATATTTAATTGCTGGGGTTAGGCGGGTTGTGCTGTTTTTGCTTAAGTGCGGGGCGTAGCGTTTCGTGCTATACTGCTGAATGCTTAATGTGCGCTTTCTCTGGTTTTAATAGATAATGGATAGCATGGAACCCGATAAGAACCAATTTGGTAGAATCAAGGACAAGGTTGTAAGCTTCTTGAAGTTTAAAGATAACAAGATAGCTGAGACTACTCCGTTCGGTCCTATGAGCAAATACCAAGAGAAACCAGAGAACAGAATCAAGCATGTCTCTGTGCGTGAAGATGGGGATAAGAAGCAGTGAAGCCAGGCGGCCTAAACGAAGAGTTCCAGCGCGGCCGTGCGCCCGAACTCCACCAAGTGCTAGGTGTATTCACCCAAAATAATGCCGTTTTAGGGCTTGATGTCATGGGTGCCGTTAGACTTAATGATGGTCTATTCACTGGACCTAAAGGTGCCTATCAACGGTATAGTGTATCTAGTAATGCGACAGATGTCGCTCAAACACCGTACGGGAGTGCGATATGATTCCAAATAAACCACAATTAAATGCGGAGCCAGCTGGAGAGCCAAAGTGTCCTGTTTGTAAAAAGAGTATGGATAACTCACATTTTGAAGACGATAGGATGTGCGATAGCTGCGTTGTTGATAAGATGTATGAAGAGCATTTAAAGCAGCAAACAAATCCTCGTAAGCCAGAAAAGCGCAAACCAGGTTCTTGGCCTAACGATGCCGAGAAACCTTTTTAAGGAGAACAATGATTCCGAAGAACCCACAGCTCAGTGAAGGCGACAAGATGGAGAGAGCTAATAACACTCTTCTAGGTCATGGCCCAAGAAAGGGTCAGGCACCTACTGAGAAACAAAAAAGAGCTAAAGAGATGTTTGAAAGAAACATTGCAGAGCACGCTGTACGTACCTCTAGCGTTAAAGAGCTTATTAAAGAGCACAAGGAAGACCCTGATGCTGTTGTTGAAATTAACGCCGAAGCCATTAACCGTGTACGTCGCGGCGAGCCTTCTAAGTACTACACTGACAAGGACCTATAGGAAGTACAATGGCTGCTAAGAAACCTGCTAAAAAGAAGGCCGGCACACTAGCCGGTAAGACTTCTGACGGTAAGAAGGTCTATGGCCCATTTAAGGGGTCAAAGAAGAACGGTGGACGTCCTATGATGTCCGTTGTAAACAAAGACGGTTCACGCACCTCTATTTCTGCTGCTCGCTACAAGTATGAAAAAACTCATGGCAAGCTACCTAAAGATGTAGATGTTGACCACAAGAACAATAATCATTCGGATGACAAATCTGGAAACCTACGCGCGCTAAAGCACGGTAAGAACACTGCTAAGGAAAACAAGCGTCGTGCCGGTAAGAAAGAGAATGATAAGTAATGAAGCCGACTAGTTCACAGTTCCCTATGACCAGCAAAGAAGACATGGCTGCACAGCTAAAAGCTGAATCTGCTGATTATGCTGCTTCACAAAAGCCAGAGCGTAACGAAGGTGTAATGCACAGTGGTATTAATCGCCTTGTTCGCGGCTCTCAGAACATTAACCCAGAACCTGTTACTAAGGGTACCGCCTTCGTTTACACCGGTACCAAAGACCCTTACAAGATTAGATAGGAAAAAAGTAATGCCTACTCCAGCTAAGAAAGTGTCTAAACCTACTGTTAAGCCAGCTACTAAGTCAGCGGCTAAGAAGCCAGCTGCTAAACCTACTGTTAAACCAGTTGCTAAGAAAGCAGCTAAAGAAAAGTACAACCCTAAAGCAGCTATTTGGGGTTGCTATGGATGCGGTCACTCAAATGCCCCGGAGTCTAAAGAATGCTGGGATTGTGAGACTAGTCATCCAGGTCAGATGAGATGGCTTGACCCTTCAACAGGTGAGACTGCTTCTGCAAAACAGATTGCTGCGGCTCCTAAATCTCTTAAAGACAGAGTATCTGCAGCTTATAAAGACTAGTAGTAAAAATAATTTGGGTTAAATAAGAAATATTAATCAACTAACGCCATACTAGTTATGGCGTCCCGATCAAACGCTTTTAAATATACAACTCTAGAGAAAGGCCGTAAATGGCTCTAAACACTGTAGGAGACGTAGCCGACAGCGGTACGCTCCTCGCTAACACAACTGCAACTGTAAACGGCGCTACTACTGCAAGCACCAGCGTTACAATTGCTTCTGCTAATGCAAATATCTTCGTTGGTCAGGTCGTAACTGGTCCTGGCGTACAACAGGCTAACGGTATTGTGGCCCAGACTACTGTTACAGCAATTAACAGCACTGGTCTAACACTAACTCTTAGCAACCCTGCTACTTTTGTAAGCGGCGCAGTCCTTACTTTCTCATCGCCTTACGCAATTGTAACTTCAGCTGCTAACTCAGGTTCTGCTGTATCAGCTAGCCGTTCAGTTACCTTGGCTGCTGCAAACGCATCTATTGCTGTTGGTCAGCTAGTTTCAGCCCCTGGTATTTCAGCTAACGTTCTAGTATCTGCTATCAGCGGTACTTCACTAACTCTAAGCGCTGAAGTAACTATTGCTGCTAACGCTCCATTGGCGTTCTGGTCATTGTCTACATCTAACGTTGCAATTGACCTTCCTTGGGGTAACTTCCCAATTCAGCCAAACGATGACCGTGCTGCAACTGCTGTAAAGATTGGTGGTTCTGGAGTTCAGAACACATACATCACTGATGCGTCTAAGCCAAGCACAGGTACAATTCTGTACACAACTGCTGCTGCCCACGGCCTAGCTGTCGGTGACACTATCAGCACTGGTATTTTTGCTACTGCTGGTACACCTTACGGTAGCGCACTTACAACTGTGTCTAACACAGCTGGTACTGTTAACTTTATCTACACCAACAGCCCTTCCCTAGTCCCACAGGTAGGTATGGTTTTGGTAAAGACTGCTGGTACAGGTGCTTTTGCTGCGGGTGGAAACGTTATTACTAGCGTTGACACTACAAACAAGACCTTCACAGTAGCTGTTGCTCCTACAACTGACTTTAGCTCTGCTACAGTTCAGCCAGCTGGTCAGACAGTTCACTCACTAACCGCAAGCATTACCTCGGGTACTCAGGACGCCACTTCTTTAATTAACAGCTGTGGAACCGGTGCTGTTCATTACATTGCTCCTGGAAGCCCAGTCGTTCTTTCTGGTACAACACCTTCTAATTACGGAACTTCTCCAAATGGTTCTTACACATCATTGGGTTCATCAGGTAAGCAGAACATTAAGCTATCAAGCCAGAGCGTTGCCTTCACCACTAACAACATTGGTTCAAAGGACGTTACAGTATCAACACTAGCTGCTCTAACAGCTGCTACTGTAACCTACAACCCATTGGATGTTAAGGAAGCTAAGGTTATCGCTGTTCCTTCAACAACTACATTTATTGTTGCAAGCACTAATGGTTGGAGCGGTGACTCAACTGACTCAGGTATTGCTGCAGTAAGCTCAAAGACTGGTTCATTGCAGCTAGTTGCAGACGCAAGCTGGTCAGAAACAACTAACGCATCAAGCTCACGTCTAGATGGCGGTCAGATTACAAGCACTCTAAACACCTTGTTGTACAAGACCAACACTGACAGCGTTCTATCAACTGCTAACTACTACACTTACCCTAACTACATCCCAGGTAAGTTCACAGTTACAGGTGCTACTGTTGCCGCTGATGGTGCAGGTACTCCAAACCTATACATCTGGTTCTCTGGCTACAACACCCTAACCACAAGCAACACAGTTACAGTTACTGGAATGAGCAACCCAGCGTTTAACGTTGTCGGTGCAACCATTCTTGCTGCTACTTCAACTGGTTTCTTGATTGCTAACCCTAGCACTACAGGTACTGTAAGCGGTGCAACATCTGCTAGCACAACTGTTACTCTAGGTACAGCTAACAACGCTATCAAGGTTGGTATGACTGTAACTGGAACTAACGTTGTTGGTACTGTAACAGTAGTTGCTGTAAACAACACTGTAGTAACCCTAAGCTCAGCTCAGTCTCTATCTAACTCAGATACGTTGACCTTCCGTATTGCTGCAGGTACATCTCTATCTGCACAGTCAGCTGTTGCTACTCAGGTTGGTTTTGGTGTTGCTTTGTACCAGGTAACTGCCGCCTCTGGAGACGGAACTACAGTTACTTACACTGCTCAGAACAACCTTGTAAAGGGTGACTCAGTCTACATTACTGGATTGACTAACGGTGCATTCAACCTAGGTACATCTAGCTCTGGTGTAACTGTTGCTACTGCAAACGCTACTTCGTTTACAGTAACTAACGCAGCAGGTAACGGTGTCAGCATTACTGGTCAGGTAGGTGAAGTTGCTTATGCTAACTCACTAGCTGCTGTAGATGGTGGTTTTGTGGCTGGTGTTTACTACCCACAGATGCCTTCTATCATTGGCCAGACTGTTACTGCTGCTACAGACGCAGTTCGTGACCGTGGATTTACTGGAACATTCTCTGCAGCTTCTCCTGCAGTGACATCCAACATTACACTGTCTAAGGCTGTTCGTTCTGCTGGTAACAACGTTGTAGTTCTAACCGGTACTCAGGCAATTACCGATATCGTAGCATCAGGTTCTGCTAACTCAGTAACCCGTGCTTCCGGTACTGCAATTGCTGCTGTAAAGGTTGGTCAGACAATCGCGTCTACTACAATCACACCTGCTCGTACAATCACAGCAATTAACTACTCAACCGGTGCTATCACCTTCGATGGTGCCGCTGTTGGTACAGTTACTACAGAAACCCTAACTATTGGTGGTCACGGTCTTCAGACTGGTGACACAGTGGTTATCTCTTCTACAGACGCAACCGTTAACGGAGACCAGTCGGTCATCAAGATTGATGCTACTAACTTCGCTATCGTAAGTACCTCAACTGCTGCGCTAAGCGTATCAAGCGGTACAGTCGTAGGAAAGGTCGGAACAGTTCACTACCAGTCTGTTGCTGCTAACGCTGCAAGCACAGCTGCAAACACTGCTCTAACTTACACTCTCTGGGCTTAATGCCTGAATAGTAAATCCCCGGTCATTTGGCCGGGGTTTTACTATTTAAGCTGCTAAACTTAAAAAAAAGAATTAGGATTTAATCATGGCTAATGAAAATATTGAAAAATCTGCTGCTAATGCAATGTCAGGTTCACATACTGGCGGTCGTGGGGCAGTTAGAGATTGGATTAAAACAGTCTGGGGAAATCGCCAACTAACCGGTGGAGGGTCTAGTTCTAGCTCTAGCTCTAGTTCATCCAGTAAAGGTAATGACAGTGGTCGTCCTGCATTTACCGGCGAAGAAATAGATAACTATAATAGATATCTGTCCCACCACTATGGTCTTCAGAATGAGCTAGAAAAAAATAGAGGCATTAATACAACCGACATTATGGACCGAGCAGTTGCTCATGGTCAGATGGCAAGTATAGATTTTAACCATGCAGGTGGCCGTCACCAAATTAGCTTTGCTGAGACTCCTCCTAGCCAAACAAACCCTGGAAATGGTCCTGGCGGTCAGGGCGGAAGCAGGCAGCAGTCTCAACCTGGTGGTAGAGGCTCAAGAGGTCCTGCAGTCTATGAAACTAGACACATTGAAGCAAATGCAAAAGATAATCCTACTTACAAAGGCACTACTAGAACTCAAAATGCTTGGGCCAAACTTGACCAAAAAGAACGTCGTGATATTGCTGCTACATATATAACTAAGGGTAAGAACCTAACTCCAGCTCAAAAATCACAAAATGCTGCAGCTAGAAGCTATATGACTCCTTTTGACCCTAAAAACCCTGATGGAAAAAAGCCTGCTGCTAAAAAAGGCGCAGTTGCACAGGTAGATGCTAAGCCAAATCCAAAGCTAGAAGCGGCAAACAGGAAAAAAGCGTTTAGTGAGTAAAAAGCTTATAGTAGATATACGTCGCCACGGGCCTTTAGCGGCCCGTACAGGCGCGATAACATCTACTGATGTATATGAACGCGTAGAGCGCCCTACAGAGCGTTCTAGGGAGTTTTGGGACGCGATAACACGTGCAGGAAATATTGCAATTTCTGGCGTGGAAACCCACATGAAAGAGTGGGGAAGATGGCGGACGTAAAACTTACCAAAGAGTTTAAGAAAGAGGCTTTATTTAAGCCTGCAAAAGTGCAAGATACGAGATTCGGTATTCGCAGAATATATTTGAATCAAAAGGAAAAGCCATCAACTTTTTCATACGCAGACCCTGGCCGTAGCTGGTGGGGCTACAGATAATAGGAAATTATGTCAACCGACCAATTAATCGCGCTTTTATCTACCCTATGTGCATTTCTTAGTCTTGGCGGATTTATTGTCGCCAGACTGGTAAAGGGATACACCAGCGAAGTAGTAAGTACCCTTGTAAAAGACTACTTATCAGAGCTTAAGCCAAATCATGGCTCCTCACTTAAAGATGACATCCTTGCCATTAAACAAGATATTAGTGATTTAAAGACCAATGTTGCAGTACTAGAGGGCAAGTTCGACCAACACATCAAAGAGAATATCAACTAAATCTGTTATCATTAGTTAATGCGCATAACTAATCGTCAGGCTTATCAAGGCCACCCAGTACCTAAGCATGTCTACTATGCCGATGGGGAAGACATACCCCTAGACTATGAGGTCTTAAAAGAACCTGAAATGGTCTTAGAAGAAGAAGACTACGACCTAGAGTACGATGAGGATGAGGAATAATGGCAAATAAAAGCAATAATCCTTGGTCTAATCAGCGTAGAAAAGATGAACAGACTAAAAACACTGAGTACTGGCTTGATGTACTTTCTACTGAGGAAAATCCGGATGTTGAGCCTGTCAAGGATGAAACCTTTGAAGTAGACAATGAAACTAGTTTTCCAGCATTATCTACAACCACCTCTACAAATCCCGAAAGACCTAGAACTATTAAAGCTGGTTATGACTTTAAAGAGGGCAAATTAATAGTTGTTTTTAGAGACGGTACCTGGTGGGAGTATCGCGGAGTACCAGAATTCATGTGGTATGATTTCCTAGCAGCTGAATCTAAGGGAAGATTCCTTAGACAGTCTGGGCTAGATGGTTGGTCAGACATGGGCCCTGTGGATATAAATGCAATGCCTAAACACCGCAGAGTTCAGATGAGCAACATGAAAGAATTTGCAGACCGTATGTATTTAGGAAATAAGGAATAACACGTGAAATCAGTCGGATCACTATACGTTGACAGCATTAAACTAAAGCATCCTATCCGTCCTATGTTTGAATGGGGCTGGAGCCAAGAAACAGAACACCCCTATCGCGAAAGCAAAGTTTGCATCGTGTTCTGGATTCCGTTTATCCCAAGAGGCTATGCTATTGGATTATGGGGCAACCCTATTGAAGAAGATGAAGCTTTGGGTAAAGTATTGAGGAGTACTAATACTGACCCAGAGGAGATTAAAAAATGGTGAAATTCAGAAAGAAGAAGTGGGATAAACCATTTCCGGAAAAAATAGCTAGGCGTGTATCTAGAATTTCTACCTATGATTTGACTAGCTGGGCAGACCAATCTATTTATGAACTTGGTAGATTACTTAGTATTTACGAAAGAACCAGAACTCCAGAAGCTGTTAAAGAGCTGGTTTTAGGTGCAGAGGCTCTACATGCTGTAATTGAGGAATTAAATAAAAGAACTAATACTACTTTGTAGGCTTAAATAGTTTTTTATGCTAGTATTGATATGCCAACCTTCCTTCTCTCCCGTGTGGCACTTGGTAACCCTGAGTCATGTTGGCTCAGGGTTACTTTACTTTAAGGCGATATATGACTAACAATGACGAGTTCTATGATGATGACGAACTAGAGGAGTACGAGGACTCTGTTGAGACCGAGTTTGAGCCTTATGATGACGGGCTAGATGAGCTTTCCCGTGAATTTGTAGACCAGTTAATAGATAAGATTATGGTCTTTATGAAAGCCCTAGTTGGCCATGACCTTCGTTCTTACCAAAAGCCGCTGGCTAGGCGCATAATTGAGTCTGTAGTGATTAACGAGGGTGAAGAAATTACCGCCCTAGCTTCTCGTCAGTCTGGTAAGTCCGAGACTGTGGCTGATACCGTAGCCGCACTTATGGTAATTCTCCCTAGACTCGCTAAGATGTACCCAGATTTATTAGGCAGATTTAAAGATGGTCTTTGGGTAGGTCTATTTGCTCCCGTTGAGAGCCAGGCCGAAACACTATTTACCCGTGTTATTACACGACTTACCAGTGAATATGCTTTAGCAGTGCTTGAAGACCCAGAAATTGATGATGAAGCTAAAAAGGTTGCTGGTGTAACTAAGCAAGTTAAGTTACTAAACTCTGGCTCATCCGTAATGATGATGACGGCAAACCCTAGAGCTAAGATTGAATCTAAAACCTTCCACCTTATCGTTATTGATGAGTGCCAGGAAGCGGATGACTTTATCGTAGCTAAGTCAATCGGTCCTATGCTTGCGTCTACAAATGGTACTATGGTAAAAACTGGTACCCCTACTACGCATAAAAATAATTTTTATCGTGCCATCCAACTCAACAAACGACGTGCAACTGGACGCGGCGGTAAACAAAACCATTTCCAGTGGGATTGGAGAGACGTTGCTAAGACCAGTGAAGAGTATGGAAAGTTCGTTCGTAAAGAGATGCTTCGTATTGGCGAGGATTCTGATGAGTTCCAGATGGCTTACAATTGTAAATGGCTACTTGAACGAGGTATGTTTATCTCTTCTACTATTATGGATGAGCTTGGTGACACTTCTCAAAAAGTAGTTAGGGCATGGCACCGTACCCCCGTAATTGTAGGCATAGACCCGGCCCGTAAGATGGACTCTACAGTAGTCACAGTAGTATGGGTAGACTGGGATAGACCAGATGAATTTGGCTATTTTGACCACAGAGTCCTTAACTGGCTTGAAATACAGAATGATGACTGGGAAGATCAATACTTCCAAATAGTAAATTTTCTTGAAAGCTACAATGTGCTTTACGTTGGAGTAGACGCAAATGGTGTAGGTGATGCTGTGGCACAGCGCTTACGTTTGCTTCTACCTAGGTCAGAGGTTGTGTCTGTAGGAAGTAGCCAGCAGGAGCAATCTAAACGTTGGAAGCATCTTAAGACCCTAATTGAACGTCGCCTTATCGGTTGGCCGGCCCATGCTGAGACTCGCAGGTCTAGGACATGGAAGCGCTTTTACCAGCAAATGACTGACCTGGAGATTAAGTTTCAGGGCCCTAACTTCCTTGCTCATGCTCCTGAAGAGGCCCATGCCCACGATGACTATGCTGACAGTTTAGCTATTGCTACCAGCCTAACCCTTGAATTAACCATGCCTTCCGTAGAAGTTACCTCTTCACCATTTTTTAGATAAATTACGTTTATCCTGCGAAATTCCGTATTTAGTATAAAACTTGTATAGAGGCCTCAACCTTTTTATTAGGAGATATTAATGTCAATTGCACCAGACCCACAGTTCCCAGAGAGTGCGCCTATTACTTACGACCGTAAGATGGCATCAGCAGTTCCTGGCCAGCGCGGACCTCTTCGTTTTGAAGAAGGTATCGGCACTGACACAGACGTACCAAACGAGTTTATGCTCGGAGCCAAGCAGGGTTACACCCCAGCAGCTGGTCGTCCAAACCGTAACGCACCTGTCCACACCAAGACTGCCGAAGAGACTATGAGCGAACGTGCTCACGTTGGTTCTGCTGCATGGGTAGAAGCACAGGATTACCTAAGCGAGTTCTCAGGCGCAGCCTTTGAGGACCACGGCTCAAACGTCATTGAGGAAGTTTTCCGCAATGGCTCACGTCAGCAGCACCCGAACCCAGCTCAGGTTCAGGACTAGGTACAAACTTCTTAGACTACCCCGCGCATCACTGATGATGGCGTGCGGGGTGGTTTGAGAACCTTTAAGGCGGTGAATTATGGCTCTCATTAAGGGTCAGGAAGTAAAAGAGACTCCCCATCAATACCCTGCAAATCCTCGTCTCTGGAACCTAATCACCACACAAGCCAAAACTCGTTTTGCAAAATATCCATCCCCAGCTGCGGCTCACTGGGTTCACGCTAAGTACATTCAGCTTGGCGGTCAGTTTGTTGACCGTGAAAAAGACGTTGACCCACGCATGAGGGACCGGGCCCAAGAGGCGATGGATAAAAAAGAAGAAAAGCAAAAAGCATCCGTACGAAAAGACGTGCTGAAGAAGGTAACTAAAAAAGTTACTAAGCCAATTGCTAAATAGCGATACCGTAAAAAATAGTTTAATTTTGCGGTACACTATAAGTACTTACGAAACCTAACCGGAAGCTCTTTATAGATGTCAATTGACTTTTCACCCCCGTCATATAGAGCCGCATCATCTGACCTTGCCATCAGCATCTCCCCTCTGGGTCTTGTAGAACTTGCTGATGAAGAATTTGAGGTCCACGGCCCGCGTCTAAACCGCTATTCTCTAAACTGGGCTATGTACCTAGGACACCACACATCTTATCGTCGCCAGGCTGGAGAGCCATCTATTGTTCTAAATTATTACAGGGCAATCACAGACTTCATTATTAACTTCACATTTAGCAAAGGCGTTCAGTTTAGAAGCGCTAAGGCAAATGAGGCAATTGTTCCACAGCTTCTTGAAAGAGTCTGGGAAGTAGACAATAATAAAGCAACTGTTCTTTGGGAAATTGGCCAACAGGGTGGCGTATCTGGTGACTGCTTTATTAAGGTAGCTTACGAAGAAGGTTATGAAGACCCAGTAGGTGGCATCCACCCAGGCCGAGTTCGTATTCTTCCGCTTAACTCATCTTTTGCTTTCCCTGAGTTTCACCCCCACGACCGCGAACGTCTAATTCGTTTTAAACTAAAATACCGTTTCTGGGGCACAAGCCTAGAAGGTACACGCCAGGTCTATACTTACACTGAAATCCTTACCGAAGACACCATTGAGGAATACATCAATGATGAGATGGTTGACTCTAGACCAAACCCGTTGGGTATGATTCCTGTTGTTCACATCCCTAACGTTCGTGTTTCTGGTTCACCTTGGGGTCTTTCAGACTGTAACGAAATCATTAGCATTAACCGCGTTTACAATGAGACTGCTACAGACATCGCTGACATCATTAACTACCACGCTGCTCCTGTAACTGTAATCATTGGTGCTAAGGCTAGCCAGCTAGAAAAGGGTGCTAACAAGGTTTGGGGCGGTCTGCCAAAGGACGCTAAGGTTGAAAACCTAGAAGGTGGCGGACAGGGTCTAAAAGGCGCAATGGAGTTTATGGATAGACTAAAGAAGTCTATGCACGAAATGACCGGTGTTCCTGAGACCGCCCTTGGTCAAGCACAAGCTATTTCTAACACCTCTGGAGTCGCGCTTTCTATTCAGTTCCAGCCTTTGATGAACCGCTATCACCAAAAGATTGTGCAGTACGCTCATGGTCTAGAGCGAGTAAATGAACTTGTGCTTCGTACTTTGGCATTTAAAGAGCCTGAAACCTTTATGATAGACCCAACCTCAGACACTGAGCCTAAGCCGGATCAAGTACTGGAGCTGGACCCTAATGACCCAGAAACTTACCGTACTTATGTACACTTCCCTCCACCACTTCCTCTAGACAAGCTAATTGTATTGAACGAAATTCAGTCCTTGCTATCTCTTGGACTACAGTCTAAGGAAGGTGCTTTGCGCGATTTGGGTGAGGAATTCCCAGCAGCTAAGCTTGAAGAAATCCGCAGAGAACTTATTGATGACGCTGTTGCTGACGGTGCCCTACGTCTTGTACAAACTGAGATTGAGCAAGAGATTATGACCATGACTGGTCAGATGGGTATGGCAGATGGCACTACCGCAGGTGGTGGGGCTACCCCAACATCCGCTGCTCCTGGCCCTCAAGCTGGAGGCGCCCCTGCAGCTGCGCCTGCGGTGCTTGACCCTCAGACTATGGATGAACTCGCACTAGGAGAATCTCAGTTGAGAACTCGACTAGTTACAGAAGCTTACGGAACTAAACTTCCGAAAAGAAATGTCCCGCAAGATTACCAAAAATAATTGGCATTTAGCGAGACAAAATAAGAATATCAGGTGAAACTTGATATTGACAACATAACGTGCGGCTATACGTGCTACGTGTCTATGACACATTTGAAAAACGCCCTCTAGAAATTAAGGATATAAATGAGTACAGCAGATTCACAAACAAATGCTGAAGCTTTTGAAGCCGAAGCAGGAGTAGCCCCAATTGCAGTAAATGCTGATGCACCTGCATCAGACGTTACACCAGTATCTTCTACTGACGCCACTGTAGCGGCCTCTAAGGTTTATACAGAAGAGGACTTGTCTAAGGTCCGCGCACAGGAAAAAGATAAGCTTTATCCACAAATTGATTCACTGAAAGCTGAACTCGCAGAGATTAAACGTCAACGCGATGAAGAGCTTGCAGCAAAGCGTGCAGAAGAAGAGGCCAGAGCCGCTGAAGAGCGTGCAAAGGCTGAAGCTGATATGGACGTTCGTGACCTTCTAAAGCAGAAGGAAAGCGAATGGCAGGAGCAACTAGAGCAAGAGCGTCAAGAACGCGAACGCGCATTTGCACTATTGGAGCGTGAAAAAGCTTACGCTGAACTTACCAGCTTTAGGCAGCAAAAGCTTGAAGCTGAGCGGGATAACATTATTCCCGAATTATTGGACCTTGTATCGGGTAACACCCCAGAAGAGGTCAACGCGAGCATTGAAAGCTTAAAAGAGCGTTCGGCTCGTATCCTAGAAAGTGCTCAGCAGGCAATGCAGAACACTCGAAGGGAAATGAAAGGAACGAGTATTACTACTCCTCCTACCGGACCATTGGATATCAATTCGGAACAACGTACGCTTACGGCTCAAGAAATTGCAGCCATGCCGATGAATGAATATGCACAATATCGTCAACGTCTTTTGAGTGACAAAGCTCGCGGACGCGGACAGGGTTTGTTCGGGAACCCATAAAACCAAAAAGTCAATTTCTATTTAGGAGCCCACACAAATGGCATCAGGTATTACGGGTACTGGCAATCTAGCTGCCGCCCCAACATCCTATTCGGGTACAAACACCCAGCTAACTCAGGCGATTCAGCAAATCTGGTCAAAGGAAATCCTTTTCCAGGCTATGCCAATTCTTCGCTTTGAGCAATTCGCAGTTAAGAAGACAGAACTAGGTGTTGCACCTGGTCTTCAGATTAACTTCCTGCGTTACAACAACCTAGGCTTCGCTTCGGCGCTTGTTGAAGGTGTACGTATGCAGACCAACGCGCTAACCGCACAGCAATTCTCAATTACTGTTTCTGAGCACGGATACGCTCTTGCAGTTTCAGAACTTTTGCTAAACGCATCATTCGATGACGTCATGGCATCTGCTTCTCGTCTGCTTGGCCGTAACATGGCTCTTTACCTAGACAAGTTGAGCCGTGACACACTTTACGGTGCAACTTCAAAGATTTATGGTGAAGACCGCACTAACATGACCGCTATCACTAACGGTACTGGTAACTTCAACCAGTATGGTTATGGTACAAACGGAACCAGCAACGCGAGCATGACAGGTAACTTCTTCCTGACTCCTCGTACTGTTAAGGATGCCGTAGAAAGCCTAGCGACCAAGAACATCCCAAGGCTTGGCGAAACTTACGTTGCTTTCGTTCACCCTCACCAGTCACGTCGTCTACGCGACACTGCTGAGTTTATCGAAGTAACTAAGTACGCTGCTCCTGGTAACTTCATGCTAGGTGAAATCGGTCGTCTATACGACACCGTATTCATCGAAACCACACAGGTCCGCAAGGTCGGTGGCGGTGCTGGTACTGGTTGGACTACAGACACTGCTGTAGCTAACCCAGTCCCTGCTGCCGGTGGTGGTTACATCAGCCCAGATGAGTTCACTGGTAACGGTACAGCTGACCGCTATGACGCTATCTTCATTGGAGACAACGCATTCGGACACGCTATCTCACTTCCAGTTGAGCTTCGCGATGGTGGTATTCTAGACTTCGGTCGTGAGCACGCCCTTGCATGGTACTCGATCTTCGGTCTTGGTCTAATCACTGACCAGTCGGTTCTAGTAGCTTCAACCAACTAATTGTACTGGGGGGGCCAGCAATGGCCCCCCTTACAATACCCCTGCAACACCGAGTCACTAATTAGGAGAATACCCCGTGGCAACACAAAAGAAACCAAGCGACTTTACTGGTCGCCAACGAGATGCCCTTGTCGCACAGCAGATTGAGGACCAAGCAGCACGTGCAAACGAGATTGCTATGGCTACCGTAGAAGCTGCTCGTAAAGTAGAAACTGAAATTATCGATGCTACTCAGCCTGCAAAAGCAGAACCAGTAGTTCTAGATACAGTTGTTCCAAGCGAAGACAAAAAAGCAACA
>Ga0214917_10003510_pt1 | contig 18022 bp, 15 predicted proteins | sample LL_1208_BB_MetaG_FD_177983 | JGI IMG/M metagenome (GOLD analysis project Ga0214917, IMG submission 177983) | Freshwater microbial communities from Lake Lanier, Atlanta, Georgia, United States - LL_1208_BB | ecosystem: Environmental > Aquatic > Freshwater > Lake | place: USA: Georgia | collected...
TGACGCTCCGGGCTTGTATGGCAGCGGTGCAGCACCGCGTACTCGGAATCATCCCGTCGCTGACGCTCCGGGCTTGTATGCCGATAACGGCAAGCCGGGATCGGCGGAAGCTCGAGGAGCTTTGGGCCGCCCCGGCCCACGCGACGAGACTTCCGCCGGCACGGCGGGGCGGACCATGCACGCCGGAACAGTCCCGTCGCTGACGCTCCGGGCTTGTATGGCAGCGGTGCAGCACCGCGTACTCGGAATCATCCCGTCGCTGACGCTCCGGGCTTGTATGCCGATAACGGCAAGCCGGGATCGGCGGAAGCTCGAGGAGCTTTGGGCTTCCTGTCCACGCGACGAGACGTTTGCCGCCCCGCAGCCGGCACGGCACCCCGCCCTGCTCCGCCGTCGATCACGGCTCCATTCGCCGCCACCGGACGGTGTTCTCGAGCAGTAGCAGCATGCGTTCGTCCTTCCAGATCGGATAGGTCTCGTGGCCGGGGCGGATGTAGACCACCCGGCCACGGCCGACCCTCCAGGCCATCACGCTGCGAAACCGCTCGCCCGCCGCCCAGGTCTCCTCGCAGACCACCGCGTCGGGCTCGGGCACGTGATACGGCTCGTCGTACATCTCCGTGCGGTCGAGCGTGAACACGTCGGGCAGGCCGGCGGCCAGCGGATGCGACCGGTCACGCACCGTCACCGTGCTCGGCTTGCCGTCGCCGCGATAGGCGGGAAAGATGCAGCCGGGCAGGTGCAGCGTCACGGCCACGGTGCCATCGGGCTTCCGTTCGACGTCGGTGGCCGGCGTGAGCCGTGCGTCACGGCGCGGCACCTTCCGCATGCCCGGCACCTCGGTGATGACGAGTTTGCCGGCGGGCACGTCGGCGAACTGCCGACGGACATCCTCCCGGGCCCGCTCGTCCATCAGCATCGTGAACGGCCGCGCCCAATGGGCCGAATGCACCCCGACGAACATCAGCCGGCCGTTCTTGACCTTGTCGACGATCGTCTGAACCTTCTCGAGCGGCACATCCTGGTTGCGCTTGTGGCTCCACCAGACGATCACCTCGGCCCAGTCGAGGATGGCGGGCGAGAGGCCTGCGTCGGCATCGTCGAGCCCGACCGACCGCACCTCGATGCCATCCCGGCGGGCGAGGCCCGCGGCGATCGCGTTGCCGAGAAAGTTTTCGTAGGCCTGCTTCTGCTCGGGCTGCCGCTCGTCCCAGACCGCGACGCGGATCGGGCCGGGTTCCCCGGCGCCGAGGCTGGCCGAGGCCGCCAGCCAGACCGCCGCGGCGCACAACCTCCAGGACGCGGCACGAACTCGGATCATGGCACGTTTCTCCGGGCATCTGGACGACGGGGCACGGCGACTGCCGGCCGCGATCCGCCGCTCGGATCGCACGCGACGCCGTACGATACCCGCCCCGCGGCGGCTCCGAAAACCCGCCCCGGCGATCGGACAGCGGGCGTGAACGGCCCGGACGGCGGCCTCGTCCGCGCGTGACTTTTCCCCGACCGGCGGCCACACTGGCTCCGTCGCCCGATCCGCCACGCGGCCGCGGGCCCCTCCCCTCAGGAACGACTCCATGCGTCACGCATCGCCAGCCGGCTCCCTCCTGCCCCTCCTGCTGATGCTCCTTCCGCTCCCCGGCGCGACCACCGTCATTGCCGCGGAACCGGCGGCATTCCCGCGGACGACGATCGATCTCGGCACGGTCGTGAGCGACATCGACCGCAGCGTCCGCTTCTACACCGAGGGGATCGGGTTCCGCGAGATCGAGGGCTTCGACGTCGCCGCAGACCTCGCCACCGCGGCCGGCCTCACCGACTCCAAACCGCTGTCGATCCGCGTGCTCGTGCTGGGCGACGGCCCCGGGGCCACCAAGCTCAAGCTCATGCAGGTGGCCGGCACGTCGCCGCGCACGGGCGACGACGAGTTCATCCACTCGCACACCGGCTTCCGCTACCTCACGATCATGGTGGCCGACACGGACGCGGCGGTCGCCCGCCTGGCGAAGCTCGGCGTGAAACCGCTGGCACAGTCGCCGGTCGCACTGCCGGCGGCCCTCGCGCCGGGGCTCCACCTGACCTGCTTCAAGGATCCCGACGGCAACATGGTGGAACTCCTCGGCCCGCGGAAGTGACGCCGGACGCGGCCGCGGCTCTTCGGGGCACCCGACGGGATGCCGACCGCATCCAAGCCCGGAGCGTCAGCGACGGGATCCCCCCTCACACCCTGGCCGACGGCGTCCTGACCGCATGCAAGCCCGGAGCGTCGGCGACGGGATCCCCCCTCACACGCTGGCGGACGGGATCTTGCCGGCTTGTTCCAACCACGCGATCACCCGATCGGCCAGCCGCTCGGCCGGCGTGCTCGCCGAATCGACGACCAGTTCGGCCGCCAGCGGCTCCTCGTAGGGATCGTCGATGCCGGTGAAGCCCTTGATCTCGCCGGCGCGGGCCTTCTTGTAGAGCCCCTTCGGATCGCGGCCCTCGCAGACCTCCAGGGGCGCACGCACGTGGATCTCGACGAAGTCGCCCGGCGCGAGCATCGCCCGGACGGCGTCGCGGTCCCGTCGATACGGGCTGATGAAGGCCGTCAGCGCGATGATGCCCGCCTGGGCGAAGAGTTCGGCCACCGCCCCGATCCTGCGGATGTTCTCCTCGCGGTCCTGCGGCGCGAAGCCGAGGCCGAACCGCCGCGCGAACTCGTCGCCGTGCCGCTCCCGCAGGAGCGCGGGCGCCGCATTGAGGCCCAGCCGCACGTTGTCGCCGTCGAGCACGAAACTCCGCACGCCCCGGCGGTGCAGCCGGTGATCGACGAGGTTTGCCAGCGTGCTCTTGCCGCAGCCGGAGAGGCCCGTGAACCAGAGCACGCAGCCGCGGTGCCCGGCCGCCCGTTCCCGCTCGTCGCGGCCGACGGCATGCGCGTGCCAGCGCACGTCGACCGGCGCGTCGGCGGCGGATCCGTGGGTCGATCGATCGTCGCTCATCGTGTCACCCCGGGGGATCGTCCCCGGCCTTCCACGTCACTCCCAGCCGCCCAGCTCCACGATCCGCTTGAATCGCTGCGCTTCGCCCGCCGGCTGCGCCGTGCCGCGCTCGATGTCGAGCTCGATCTTCTCGCCGGGCCCGCGGCGGCCGACGAGTTCCGTGAGCGTCTCGAAGTTGTCCACCGGCTGGCCGTCGATGTGCCGCACCATGTCGCCGGCCTGCAGGCCCGCCCGGGCCGCGGCCGACCCGTCCTGCACGTGCGTGATCATGCAGCCGAGCAACCCGGCCCCCGCCTGTCCCGCCACGCCCAGCTTGCCCCCCTTGCGGACGTCGATCTTGGCGTCGGGCAGCTTCTCGGCCAGCACCGCCAGCGCCGCATCGCCGACGCCCGTGCCGTAGAGCTGCACCTGCTGCACGCCTCGCAGCCGGCCCAGGGCGGCCACTCCCGCCTCGTCGAGCCGCACACCGTGCAGGCCCACGTGGACGATCGGCCGCAGCCGGGCCAGCAGCCGCAGGTCCTCGCTCGTCCCGGTCCACGACGCGTTGAACACGGCGTGGAGCCCCCGCTGACCGGTCGGCACCGGACCCTCGGTGATGATGCCGCCGAGCGCCTCGAGCCTGGCCCGGGCCGCCTCCGCCAGGCCGAGCGTGTGAAAACCGAGGGTGGCCTCGGCCATGCCCGCCACGGCGGGATCGGCCGCCTCGGCGAGCGACTCGAGGGTCTGTTCGGCGACCGACGCCAGGTCGGCATCCGCTGCGGAGAGCATCTCTCGCAGGATCTCGATGGCCCGGCTGCTCACCTCCAGGTCGCCCTGGGCGACGGCCGCACGGAGCGGCGCGATCGCCGCCGGGCCGGCTGCGGCGAGGCTGCGGGTCGCCGCCTCGCGCTGGGCGAACTGCTCCGCCGCCAGCTGGTCGATCCAGCCGGCGATGCGGTCGGCATCGGCCGCCGGCGGCGGCTCGGCCCTCGGCGGCATGCCGCCGAAGGCGACGACCTGCATGACGATCGCCGCCCCGAGGGCGAAGCGTCGCGGGCGGATTCTCGCAACCGGGAGGATGGTGACGGCGCGCATGCCCGCAACTATACCCGGTTTTCCCGGGCGCCGGCCCCCCGGCGGCGCCGGCGAACCGCACGGCTCGGCGGCCGATTCCCCGGGGTACACTTCGACGGGCGGGCGTCGCTCCCCTCCCGCCCGCTCCCCAGCCGCCCGTCCGAGTCGCCCGCATGTCGCTGCAGATCTCCGCCGATCGCTCCCCGCGGCCGCCGCTGCCGGCGACGCGGGAGGAGATGACGGCCCGCGGGTGGGAGTGGGTGGACGTGGTGTTCGTCAGCGGCGACGCCTACGTCGATCACCCCAGCTTCGCCAACGGCCTGCTGGCCCGGCTGCTCGAGGCGGCGGGGTTCCGGGTGGCGGTGCTCTCCCAGCCCGAGTGGGGCACGTGCGACGCCTGGCGGCAGTTCGGGCGGCCCCGGCTCTGCTTCGGCGTGTCGGCCGGCAACATGGACTCGATGATCAACCACTACACCGCCAACCGGAAGGTCCGCAACGACGATGCCTACTCGCCCGACGGTGCCATCGGCCGGCGGCCCGACCGGGCCACGCTCGCCTACTGCCAGCGGGCGCGCGAGGCGTTTCCCGGCGTGCCGGTGGTGGCCGGCGGCGTCGAGGCCAGCCTGCGGCGGATCGCCCACTACGACTACTGGAGCGACACCGTCCGCCGCTCCATCCTGCTCGACTCGAAGGCCGACCTCGTCGTCTTCGGCATGGGGGAGCGGACGATCCTCGACGTGGCCCGCGGGCTCGCCGCGCTGGCCGACCAGACCGCCGACAAGCTGGCCACCGGCGCGATGGTGAAGAGCCTCCGCGACCGCCGCGGCGTGGCCTACCGCCTGGGTGCGAGCGAACCGCCCCCGATCGGCCCCGACACCATCGAGCTGCCCGACTACGACGCGGTCGTCCGCGATCCGCTCGCGTTCTGCGAGATGACCAGGATCGCGCACCTCGAGACGAACCCCCACAACGCCCGCCGGCTCGTGCAACGCCATGGCCGCGAGGCGGTCGTCGTGAACCCGCCCGCGCTGCCGCTCGAGCAGGACGAGATGGACGAGGTCTACGGCCTGCCCTTCACCCGCCGGCCCCATCCCGCCTACGGCGCGGCGCGGATCCCGGCCTACGAGGTGGTGGAAACGAGCGTGCAGATCATGCGGGGCTGCTTCGGCGGCTGCACGTTCTGCTCGATCACCGCGCACGAGGGGCGGATCATCCAGAGCCGCTCGCAGGAGTCGATCATCACCGAGATCAAGCAGATCGCCTCCCAGCCAGGCTTCAAGGGCACCGTCTCCGACATCGGGGGGCCCACCGCCAACATGTACCAGATGCGGTGCACGCGCCCCGACGTCGAGGCGAAGTGCCGGCGGCTCTCCTGCGTGCATCCCTCGGTGTGCAAACTGCTCGGTACCGACCACGGCCCGCTCAAGGCGGTCATGAAGGAAGCGCGCGGTGTCGAGGGCGTGAAACGCGTGCTCGTGGCCTCGGGCGTCCGCATGGACCTTGCCCGCAAGGATCCGGAGTACCTCCGCGAACTGGCCGAGCACCACGTCGGCGGACACCTCAAGGTGGCCCCGGAGCACGTCGATCCGGAGGTGCTCCGGCTCATGAAGAAGCCCTCCGCCGACGACTTCGTCGAGTTCGACGGGGCCTTCCAGGCGGCCAGCCGCCGCGTCGGCAAGCGGCAGTACACCGTGCCCTACTTCATCGCCAGCCATCCGGGCAGCGGCGTGGAAGAGATGATCGAGCTGGCGGTGTTTCTCAAGCGCAACAGCTACCAGCCCGACCAGGTGCAGGACTTCATTCCCAGCCCCTTCGACATCGCGGCCTGCATGTACCACACCGGCCTCGACCCGATGACGAAGCAGCCGGTGAAGGTGACGAAGGGCCTCCGCGACCGGCGCATGCAGCGGGCGCTCCTGCAGTTCTTCAAGCCCGAGAACTGGTTCGAGGTGCGGCGGGCGCTGGAGCAGGCCGGCCGGCACGACCTCATCGGCTCGGGCTGCGACTGCCTGATCCCGGATCGGCCGCCACCGCAGGCGCTCGACCGCAAGCGGAACGAGGCGACACGCGCCTTCACGGAGGCGACCTCCGGCGATCACATCCGCGGCACCACCCCGCCCACCCGCCGCAAGGCGGGCCGCCGCCGCGGCAGCGTCGGCTACCGGCCCAAACGCCGCGGCACCTAGCCGGCAACGGCGACAGCGCCGCGGCGCAGGCGCCGGCGATCCACGGGAGCCGGCCGCGCTCTAGCGGCGGAAGCGACGCATGGCCCGCGGGGTCGGCCGCGGATCGCCCCCGGGGACGACCGCACCGCCGCGGCCACGGGACGGGGTGTTGTAGTAGGGCCACACCACGCGGCCGGCCCGCTGGTCGCGTTCCCATTGCTGGGCGCCGTAGTTGATGCCCGACAGGTTGAAGCTCGAGTAGGGATTGCGGGGGCCGGCGGCGACCGCCGGGGTGGCCAGCACGCACGCCGCCAGGGCGGCGACGAAGGTCGTGCGGAGGCAGGACGTGCTCCAGGACCTGCTCACGGAGGTGACTCCTCGAGGGCGGGAGGGCATGTGGCGCCGCCACGGCGTCGCCGACCTTCAGTCTACGGCCGCGGCAGCCCGGCGGTTCGACCGGGAGAGCCGGGCCTATACTTTTTGCATGGCGACCGCATCCGCTGACGCTCCCGCCGGACGCGACCTCATCGACCGCCTGCTCACGCCCGCGGCCTACCCGCATCCCGTCGGACCGATCCGGCTCATCGAGACCCACATCTCCTGGGTGTTCCTCACAGGCGAGTACGTCTACAAGCTGAAGAAGCCGGTCGACCTCGGGTTCCTCGACTTCACGAGCCTGGAGAAGCGCCGCCACTATTGCGCGGAGGAGGTGCGGCTCAACCGGCGGTTCGCCCCGAGGCTCTACCTCGACGTGGTGCCGATCAGCGGCCCGTCCAGCGCCGCCCGGGTGGATGGTGGCGGCGAGCCCGTCGAGTGGGCCGTGCGGCTGCGGCAGTTCGACGACACGGACCGGCTCGATCGGCTGCTCGAACGGGGCGGGCTGTCGGCGACCGCCTGCGGGCAGTTGGCCGTGGAGATCGCGCGGCTGCAGGAGGGGCTCGAGGTCGCCGACGAGGGCACGCCCTGGGGCACCGCGGAGGCGGTGGCTGCCGCGATCGACACGACGCTCGACCGGCTCCGCCGGCATCGGCCCGACCTCGGCGATCGCGTCGCCGGGCTGGCCCGCAGGCTGCACGCCATGCTGTCGGCGCGGGCCGCGGCCTTCGCCGCCCGCCGCGAAGGCGGCCGGGTGCGGCAGTGCCATGGAGACCTGCACCTGGCCAACCTCGTGCGGATCGACGGCCGGTTCGTCGCCTTCGACGCCATCGAGTTCAGCGACACGCTCCGCTGGATCGACGTGGCCAGCGACGTCGCCTTCCTGGCCATGGATCTGGCGGCCCGCGGCCGGCCCGACCTCGCCGCGACGTTCACCAGCGGCTGGATCGAGGCCGCCGACGACCACCACGCCACCACGGTGCTGCCGGTCTACGCCTGCTATCGGGCGGCGGTGCGAGCCGCGGTCGCCGCCATCCGCTCGGCGCAGGCCGTGGCCGGACTGCCGATCGATCCGGCGGCGGCCCGGAGCGCCGCGGCGGAGGCCGACCGCTACCTCACGTTGGCCGAGACGCTGGCGGCCGATCGTCGCCCGGTGCTCGTCGCCACCAGCGGCGTGTCGGGCAGCGGCAAGACGACGCTGGCCGGCGGACTGGCGGCCCGGCTCGGTGCGGTGCGGCTGCGGAGCGACGTGGAGCGCAAGCGGCTGGCGGGCATGGCGGCGACCGACCGGCCCGGCGACGCGGCGGCGACCGCCGCGCTCTACTCGGAGGCGACGAGCCGCCGCACCTACGAGCGGCTGGCCCGGCTCGCCGGGCTCATGCTCGCGGCGGGCACGCCGGTCGTGGTCGATGCCGCCTGCAATCGCCGCGGCGAGCGACGGCTGCTCGCGGAGGCGGCCCGTGCCGCCTCCGTGCCGCTGGTCTGGCTGTCGCTCGACGTCCCCGCCGACGTCGCGGTGGCACGTGTCGCCACCCGTCTGGCGTCGGGGGCCGACGCCTCCGACGCCTCGGCCGAGGTGGTACGGGGCCAGCTGCTCTCCCGCGACCCGATCCTGCCCGACGAACTCGCACCGTCGGGCGGCGGCGGGGCCCGCGAGTCGCTGGTGCGTGTCGCGGGGGCGGATGTCGCCGATCCCGCCGCCGTCGCCCGGCTGGCCGCGCGGATCGAAGGCTGCGTGGTGCGTCAGCCCGCCGGCAGCGGCGGGTCGTCCTGGTAGATGCGGTACTTCTTGGTGACGAGCGCCCCGCCCCGCTCGAGCGTCCGCTTCGAGAGGTGGTTGCTCTCGAGCACCCAGGAGAACTCGACCTCCCGCATGCCCCAGTCCTGCAGCGGCTTCACCAGCGCCGCCATGAGCACGAGCCCCACGCCCCAGGCCTGGTACTCCGGAACGACGTTCGTGCTGATCGCCCGCATCCGCTTGATGCTCTTCTTGTTCCAGAGCAGCCGCAGGAAGCCGAAGGGAAACAGCCGGCCGTTGATGGCCTTGATCCGCGGGTTGTAGTCGAGCAGGCAGAAGACGGTGCCGATCGGCTTGCCGTTCACCTCGGCGACGAGCGCCAACTCCGGCACGATCAGGTGCCGCAGGCTCTCGGCCATGTGCTTCACCTCGCCGGCCGACAGCGGCACGAAGCCCCACGTGCCGCCCAGGCTGGAGTTGTAGATGTCGAGGAACATCCGCACCTCCTCGTCGAAGTGGCCGCGGTCGAGCGGCCGCACCCGCACGCCGAAGCGATCCTTCACCCCCTCCACCATCGTGGCCAGCTTGGAGTCGAGGTTGCCCAGCATCGCGAGCTCGCCCCAGAAGGCGTAGAGGTCCTCGACCTTGCCGAAGCCGTTGGCCTCGACGAGCCCGGCGTACCAGGGACGGTTGTGCGTCATCATGAAGAACGGGGGCGTGTCGAAGCCCTCCACGAGCAGGCCGCACTCGTAGTTGAGCGAGGGGTTCACCGGCCCGCGGATGCTCGTCATGCCCTGGCCGTGCAGCCACTCCCGCGCGGCGCCGAACAGACACCGGGCCGCCTCCTGGTCGTCGTCGCATTCGAAGAAGCCGAAGAACCCGCGCTGCTCCTTGTAGCGGTCGAGGTGGCCGGCGTTGACGATCGCCGTGATCCGCCCGACGTCGCGGCCGCCGCGGGTCGCGAGGAACGACCGGCTCCGCGAGCGCTCGTAGAACGGGTGCGGTCGGAAGCCGAGGAGTTCCTCCTGCGACATGACCAGCGGCGGCATCCAGCAGGGATCGTCGCGGTAGATCCGCCACGGCAGGGCGATGAAACGCCTCCGCTCGGCTCGGGTGTCCACCGGTCGAACGACGACTTCCGCCACGGCAGTCTCCAGGTGCTTGTCCGCCGCTTGAGCATCGGCCGGAAACCCCGCTGCCGCGGGAATTTCGGCCGCCCGCCGGCATCTTCGGCCCAGGCGTCGGCACCGTCAACGCCGGCGTTCCCGGCGGTCGTGAAAGTCTCGGCGGGTGACGGCCGATGCTAGTATTGGGCCGGATCGCGCGAGACGCCACGGACGGTTCGATCAATCCGGCTCGGTCCGGAATGTTCGGGAGATGTCCAAGTGATCGCCGTCGTACGCCACACCGCCCCCGCGGACGCGCCGTCCGAGTCCGCCACCCGGATCGACTGCCTGGTGACGGGCGGCACGGGATTGGTCGGCAACAACGTCGTCCGCCTGCTCGTCGATCGTGGCCACGCCCCACGGGTGCTCGTGCGGCCCGAGCAGTTCGCCGACCCGGGGCAGCCCCTGCAGACCGTGGCCGGCGGCGCCTTCGCCGCCCTTCCGGTCGACCTGGTCGCCGCCGCGCTCCACGACGAGGCCGGCATGCAGCGGGCCGTCGACGGCACGTCCGTCGTCGTCCATTCGGCGGCCATGGTGCACGTGGGCTGGAGGCACCTTGCCGAGATGCGTCACGTCAACGTCGAGGGCACGCGGATCGTGGCCCGGGCGGCCCGCCGCGCCGGCGCGAGGCTGATCCACGTCTCCAGCGTCGACGCCATCGGTCTGCGTGCCGACGGCCAGCCGGCCGACGAGGACACCCCGCCGGGCGGGATGCTCGAGTGCCCCTACGTGGTCACCAAGCGGGAGGCGGAGGCCGCCGTGCTCGAGGAGGTGGCGCGGGGCCTCGACGCCGTGATCGTCAACCCCGTCTACATGATCGGCCCCTGGGACTGGAAGCCGTCGAGCGGCCGGATGCTGCTCGAGGTGGCGGCAGGACGCGGGCTGTTCGCCCCGCCGGGATCGAACGACTTCGTCGACGTCCGCGACGTCGCGCAGGGGATCCTCGCGGCCATGTCGCGCGGCAAGACGGGCCGTCGCTACATCCTCGGCGGCGAACCGCTCTCCTATCTCGACGCGTGGCGGGTGTTCGCCCGGGTGTCGGGCCGCATGCAGCCGCTCGGCATCGCTCCCACGCCGTTCGTGCACGTCGCCGGCTGGTGCGGCGACCTCGCCGGCCTGCTGTCCCGCCGCGAGCCCACGGTCAATTCGGCCGCCACCGGCATGTCGATGCTGCCGCACAACTTCCGCTGCGACCGGGCCGAGCGCGAACTCGGCTACACGCGGCGGCCGTTCGAGGCCGCCGCGCAGGATGCCTGGGACTGGTTCGTCGGCCACGGCTACGCCCGCGTCCCGCGGCCGGGCACGGTGCTGGCGCGGTAGTCCCCCGGCCGGCCGGCGGCGGCTACACTGCGGGACGATCCGTCCCGCGCCACCCCCGATGCCGTCCGTGCCGCGAACGCCGCCATGTCGCACATCCTCGTCGTCGAAGACGAAGAGCATCTCGCGATCGGCATCAAGTACAACCTCGAGGCCGAGGGCTTCCGCGTCACCACGGTGGGCAGTGGTCAGGACGCGCTGTCGGCCATCGCCGCCCCCGCCCATCCGGTGGACCTGGTCGTGCTCGACCTCATGCTGCCGGGCATGAGCGGCTACGCGGTCTGCGAGGCCCTCCGCGGCCAGGGCAGCGACGTGCCGGTCGTGATGCTCACGGCACGCACGCTGGTGGAGGACCGGATCCGCGGCTTCGACGCCGGTACCGACGTCTACCTGCAGAAGCCGTTCGACCTCGACGAGCTGCTGTCGATCGTCCGCAACCTGCTGGCGCGGCGCGGCCGGACGCCGCGGCCCGTGGCGGCGGCGGCTGGCGCAGAGTCCGCCCCGACCGCCGCCGTCTACCGCTTCGGTGACGCCGAGGTCAACTTCGACACCTGGGAAGCCCGCCGCGGCAGCCAGCCGGTGCGGCTGACGAACCTGGAGATGAAGCTGCTGCGGTATCTCGTCGAGCACGAGGGCACCGTCTCGTCGCGGAGCGACCTGCTCAAGCGGGTGTGGGGCATGGCACGGGCCCCGGCCACCCGCACCGTCGACACGTTCATGCTCAACCTGCGCAAGTACTTCGAGGCCGACCCGGCGCGGCCCGTCCACTTCCTCTCCGTCCGCGGCATGGGCTACCGGTTCGTCGGGGATCGACCGCCGTCAGCCGCGGGCTCCGCGGCCGCCGAGCAGGACGGCGGCGGCGGCGCCGGGGTCGGGGCTGCGCAGCAGTGACTCGCCGACGAGCATCGCCCCGATGCCCGCCCGCTCCAGACGTTCCACGTCGGCTCGGCTGCGGATGCCGCTCTCGGCGACGAGCACGCACTCCGCCGGGACCCGGTCGCGCAGCCGCAGCACGTGGTCGAGGTCGGTCGTCATGGTGCGGAGGTCGCGGTTGTTGATGCCGACGAGCGTGGCCCCGAGATCGAGCACGCGATCGAGATGCTCGGCCGCGTGCAGTTCCACCAGCGGGGTCATGCCGAGATCGAGGACGTCGCGGTAGAGGCCGCGCAGGCGGCAGTCGTCGAGGCACTCGGCGATGAGCAGCACGGCGTCGGCGCCGTGCGCCCGTGCCTCGAGCACCTGGTAGCGATCGACGACGAACTCCTTCCGCAGCACCGGCAGCGGCACCGCCACCCGGGCCGACTCGAGATCGACGAGGCTGCCGCCGAAGCCCGCGCCGTCGGTGAGCACCGACAACGCGGCGGCCCCGGCGGCGGCGTAGCCGGCGACGATCTCCTCGATCGTGCTGCCGGGACGCAGGTCCCCCGCCGAGGGGCTCTTCCGCTTGAACTCGGCGATGAGCCGAATCGCTCCGGGTGCCGCCACCGCCGCGAAGAAGTCGCGGACCGGCGGCGCGACGGCGAGCCGCCCCTCGAGCGCAGCCGTCGGCACCCGTTCCCGGGCGGCGGCGACCTCGCGGTGCTTGCGGGCGACGATCTCGTCGAGGATGGTGGTCATCGGGGGCGGTCTCTCCGTCGGCGGCGCATGGCCCCCAGTATGCCGGCCGCCGCGGCGGCCGGAAGCCCGGGCCCGATTCGCGTCGGGCCCGGCGTACACGCCGGCCCGCGGCCGTCTCGGGTCATGGCGGAGCGTGGCGACGCCGCCAGCGGGCCGCCTCCACCTCCAGGAGCTTCCGCGGCTGGTCGCCGTACCAGGCGTAGCCGGTGCGCCGTTCGACGCCGATGTCCGCCAGCCGCGGCCTGGGCACGCCGTCGCGGTCGGCGAACACCGGCTGGTTGGTGTCGAGGGTGTAGAAGCGGGCCCAGAGCGGGCCGGCCGTCGGGTCCTCGACGACCACGCGGTCGAAGCCCCTGGGGGCCCGCGGGTCCCGCACGGAGTCGATGCGGATGCCGGTCAGCGCCGACCGCTCGAACCAGGCCACGGCCCCCGCCACGGCCGCGCGGACCTCGGGCGTCGGCTCGTCGATGCTCATCAGGAGACGCGTGATGCCGACCGACTCGAAGCCGCTGAGCGTGGCGAGTTCGTAGCTGCGGGCGGGCCGCGGCCGCAGGTCGATCTCGTCGTGCTGGGCGCACCACGCCGTCCTCCTGCCGTCGATGACGATCTGGCAGGCCAGGATGCAGGCGACGCCGCGATCGAAGGCCTCCGCGGCACGGCGGCGGACGGCGTCATCGACGAACCGGTAGCGATCGTCGCCGGCGACCTCCCGCAGCCACTGCATGATCCGCACCATCGCGTTGTCGTTGAACGTGATGTGCCGATGGTAGCCCGAGCCGGGCGGATGGAACTGCGGCCACCCGCCCGTGGCGTACTGGCCCTCGAGCACGTGCTGGAGCCCCCGGTCGAAGGCGGCGCGAAACCGGTCGTGCCCGGTGGCGGCGACCATGCCGGCGAGGAAGCGCAGTTCGTCGATCGTCGCGCCGTTGTCGTAGGTCGCCCGGAGCCGCGACCGATCGCCGGAAAACGGCGCGTCCACCGTCGATACGTTCTTCGGCCAGCCCCCGGTCTCCGCCTGGAACGAGAGGATGGTGTCGGCCACCCGCGCGGCCTCGTCGCCCGCGAACCAGGCCGGCGGCCGGTCGATGAAATCCCCCGGCTTCGCCGCGAGGCACTCCGCGGCCCCCAGACACACGAGGCCCGCGAACGCCGCCGCGCGGCCCCACGGCACGCTCCGTCCGGTATCGCGCGAATCGAACAACGCAGTGCGCCTCGCTGTCGCCCGAGCCCACCCGACCTTAATGGCGGAAGTGGCGCCGCGACGTGAACACCATCGGGATGCCTGCCGCGTCGGCCGCCGCGATCACCTCGGCATCCCGCTTCGAGCCGCCCGGCTGGATCACCGCCGCGATGCCCGCCGCGGCGATGAGGTCGATGGAATCGGGAAACGGGAAGAAGGCGTCCGAGGCCAGCACGCTGCCGCGCACCCGCTCCCCCGCCTTGTCGAGCGCGATCCTCACGGCGTCCACGCGGCTGGTCTGACCCAGCCCGGCGCCGACGAGGCTCGTCCCCTGGCAGACGGCGATCGCGTTGCTCGTCAGCCGCCGCACGATCGTGAACGCGAAATCGAGCGACTGCGTGAGGGCCGGTGGCGGGACCGCCCGTGTGACCACCCGCCAGGCGGCAGGATCGTCGCAGGCGGTGTCGGGCCGCTGGGCCAGCAGCGCCCCGGCGATGCTCCGCAGTTCCATGCCGGCGGTCGCCCCCCAGGGGTCGCCGGCGGGAACCTCCACGAGGCGGACGCTCCCCTTCCAGGTCGGTCGCGTGGTGAGGAGTTCCACCGCCTCGGGGGAAAAGGACGGCGCGGCGATCACCTCCACGAACAGTCCCGGCGCGAGCAGCACCTCGGCACAGGCGCGATCGAACCCCCGGTTGACGGCCACGATCGATCCGAAGGCGCTGGTGGGATCGGCCGCCATCGCCGTGGAGAGCGCCGCGGCGACCGTCGGCGCCGCCGCCACACCGCAGGGGTTCGTGTGCTTGACGACGACCGCCGCCGGCTCGCCGAGCAGGCCGGCCAGACGGGTGGCCCCGTCGAGGTCGAGCAGGTTGTTGTAGGACAGTTCCTTGCCCGCGAGCTGCCGCAGGCCGGCGAGCCCGAGGTGCGTCCCCACCGGTGCGAACAGGGCGGCCGACTGGTGGGGATTCTCTCCGTATCGCAGCGGCAGCCGCCGCTCGAGCTCCAGCGTGAACCGGCTCGGCAACGGCGGCTCGTCGCCGCCATCATCGCCGGTTCCAGCCGGCGTTCCGGCTGGCGCACCGACCTGCGTGCCGGCCGGCGTTTCGGACCGCGTGCCGGCCGGCGTTTCGGGCCGGATCCCCGCCGGAGCCGGCTGCGGTGCGGCGCACGGCAGGTCGGCATGGCGGGCCATCCAGCCGGCGATGGCGGTGTCGTAGGCGGCGGTGCGCTCGAACGCCCGGGCCGCCAGCCGCCGCCGCTGGGACAGCGTGGTGCCGCCGCCGGCCAGCGCCGCCAGGAAGTCGTCGTACTGCTCCGGGCCGGTCACCACGGCGGTGAAGGCGTGGTTCTTGGCGGCGGCCCGCACGAGGCTCGGCCCGCCGACGTCGATCAGTTCGATCGCCTCGCCGGCCGTGCAGTCGGGCCGGGCGACGGCCGCCTCGAAGGCGTAGAGGTTGACGATCACGGCGTCGAACAGGCCGATGCCGTGGTCGGCGAGGACGGCCCGGTCGGCGTCGCGATCGTGCCGGGCCAGCACCCCGGCGAAGATCCGCGGATGGAGCGTCTTCACCCGGCCGTCGAGGATCTCGGGGAAACCGGTGAGCGTGGAGACGTCCTCCACCGCGAGGCCGTGGCTGGCGAGGGCGGCGCTCGTGCCGCCGGTGCTCACGACGTGGACGCCGGCGGCCTTGAGGCCGGCGGCGAGACCGGCGAGCCCCGTCTTGTCGAACACGCTGACGAGCACCCGGCGGACGGGAACGACGTCGATGGAGGAGGAATGGGCCGTGTGGCCGGCATGCGTGGGGTTCATGCCGCGATTAGACCACTCCCGCGGCCGCGGAAAAGAGGGGCGTCAGGCGGCCGCGTATTCGTCGAGGAGCGACTCGATGCGGGCGAACACGTCGGCCATCTGCTCCGCGTCCGGCAGCAGCGTGACCCGGAAGTGGTCGCGGTAGGGGACGTTGAAGCTGGAGCCGGGCGCCACGAGCACGTGCTTCCGCTCCAGCAGTTCGAGCGCGAACGACTGGTCGTCGAAGCCGGCCGCGCCGCCCGGAAGCCGGTCGGCGTGGACCCGGACGAACGCGTACATCGCGCCCTGCGGCGGCACGACCGACAGGTGGCGGCTGCGGGCGACGGCGGCGAGCACGGCGGCGCGGGTGGCATGGAGCCGGCCGCCGGGCCGCGTCAGGTCGAAGATCGACTGGTGTCCGCCCAGCGCCGTCTGCACGGCGTACTGCCCGGGCACGTTCGAGCAGAGCCGGAGCGAGGCGAGCAGTTCGACCGCCTGGATGTAGTCGCGGGCGTGCTCGCGCTCGCCGGAGCACACGAGCCAGCCGACCCGCAGCCCGCAGGCACGGTAGATCTTGCTGAGTCCCGCGAAGGAGAGGCACAGGGCGTTCCGCGCCAGCGTGGCCGCCGGCACGAAGGCGGCATCGCCGTAGAGCATCTCGTCGTAGATCTCGTCCGCGCAGAACACGAGGTGCCGCCGCTCGGCGATCTCCGCGAGCGCCGCGAGCGTCTCCCGCGGATAGACCGCGCCGGTGGGATTGTTGGGGTTGATCACCACGAGCGCCCGCGTGCGGTCGGTGACCAGCGACTCGACCTCCGCCGGGTCGGGAACGAACCCGTTCTCCGGACGGCACGGATAGTGCACGGCCTTCGCACCGTGGATCACGACCGAGGCCGTCCAGAGCGGATAGTCGGGGCTGGGAACCAGCACCTCGTCGCCCGGATTGAGCAGCGCCCGCATGGCCAGCATGATCAGCTCCGAGACGCCGTTGCCGATGAACACGTCGTCGGCCGTGACGCCCGTCACGCCGCGGCTCTGCTGCTGCATGACCACCGCCTCGCGGGCCGGAAAGATCCCCTTCTGGTGCGAGTAGGGATCGGCCTGGTGCAGGTTCTCCACGATCGCCACCCGCATCGAACCCGGCATGCGGAAGCCGAAGGCCCCCGGATTGCCGATGTTGAGCTTGACGATGTCGTGCCCCTCGCGTTCCAGCTGCTCGGCGCGGCGGGCCAGCGCCCCGCGGATCTCGTAGCGGACGTCGTGCAGGTGCTCGGACGCGCGCAGGGTGGGAAGGCTCATGGGTCGTGGGATCGGCTCAGAATGGCTGCGGTCCGCCGGGGGCGGCTGGTCGCCGGGGCGGGTGCGCTGCCGCCCCGCCACCGGTCCGGAGCCAGAGTCTACCACGCGGTGCCCGCCGTCACGCCGCGGCCGGCAGTTCGACCTCCAGCACCGTGCCCCGCTGCGGCGGCCTCCCCTTCACCGTCACCCTGCCCCTGAGCTGCCTCACGATCGCGTGCACGAGAAACAGTCCGAGCCCCGTGCCGGGGGCGGACCGCTCCAGTTCGCTGCCCAGCCTCACGAACCGCCGAAACACGTTCTGCCGTTCGGCCACCGGGATGCCGGGCCCGTTGTCGGCCACGCGGACGAGCACCCGGCCGCGGGGCAGCGCCGACGCCGTCACCTCCACGTCGGGCGACGGAAGCGAGTACTTCACGGCGTTGTCGACGAGGTTGCGGAACACGATCTCGACGTCCGCCTCGCGGCCGCACACCCGCAGGGCCGCGCCGGTGGACGGCGAGCCCGCCACCCCGGCCCCCACGCCGGCGATCTCCAGCCGCACGCACTCCGGGGCGACGCCGTAGCGGTGCACGGCGGCGGCACAGGCCCGCTCGAGCACCGGCTGGAGCACCGTGGCGTCGGTGCCCGGCTGCGGACGGCGCTGCAGGGTCTTGGCCGCGTCGAGCAGGTGGTCGATGAGGGTGTCGAGCCGCTCCACGTCCTTGAGCATGAAGCGGTGGAAGTCGGCCTGCTGTTCCGGCGGCACCGTCCGGCGGGTGAGCGTCTGCAGGTAGAGCTTGAGCGACGCCAGCGGGCTCTTGAGCTCGTGCGTGACGCTGTCGATGAAGTTGCTCTGCCGCTGGGAGAGCGCGATGGCCTTGAGCGTGAGCGCCAGATAGATGATCACGCCGACCAGCACGAGCACGAGCAGCGCCACGCCGACGCCGAGGATCGCCCAGTAGAACGCCGCGCTCTCGTTGCGGTCCTGGGACCCCAGGGCCGCGGCGATGCTCACGAGCACCCAGCCGACGCCAAGCGCCAGGATCGACCCGATCAGCACGATGCCCAGCAGGATCGGCCAGCGCAGCGAGCGACGCGGTTCCATCGTAGAGCCTCCGCGGGGAGCGGCCCGCGCTGCCCGGGGGATGCGCACCGCGCGGAAAAGGCTACGCTACCGGCCCCCATGACGCCACACGACGCACCATCTCCGGACGTCCGCCATGCCTGGCGGCTCCGCGCCGGGCGGACGGTCGTGGACTTCCTGTGGAGCGGGGATCGATGGGCCCACCGGATCCATGTCGGCGGAGACTTCCCCGCCGCGGACACCGCCGGGCCGCGCCGGGGCGAGGCCGGCGGCGAC